>Ga0364919_10034_pt3 | contig 53401 bp, 55 predicted proteins | sample SorcelJu500001C7_2_FD_206953 | JGI IMG/M metagenome (GOLD analysis project Ga0364919, IMG submission 206953) | Enriched cells from Trout Bog Lake Hypolimnion, Wisconsin, USA - BchlTB.June20.5000.01.C7 | ecosystem: Environmental > Aquatic > Freshwater > Lake > Hypolimnion/Profundal zone | place... | reverse complement strand
CTATGCCGCGACCTTGAAAGTCTTCATCTACCCCCATTTTCTTTAATTCATATTTGGTAGGTGATTTTTTTTCAAGAGCACAAGTGCCAACTATATATTTTCCCAGTTGGGCAAATAAAATGACACCGCCAGAGGAAATGATTCTCTGGATGAGATAAGACTTCTTCGTCTCCTTTTTCAACAGAAAAGAACTTCTTAATCCAGTGCTCATTCAATTTATAAAAATGTTTCCGAAGTTGTGGACGAAATTCGATTATCTTTATTTCTGCTTCTTGGAGTGCTGTCTTATTTTCCTTGAATTTTTTTATTAACTGGTTATTGCTAGTAGCAACTTCTAGAGCACTAAGCATTTCAAGAAAAACTGGACAATTGTCGGTCAAATATTCTGAGACAGCAAGTCTCATTAGCCGCCATATTTGTTTCACTTTTGTATGCAAACGACGACCGCGGTCTGAAAGCGAAAGAAGTCTTTTGCGTTTGTCATTTGGATCGGTAGAAGCGTTGAGCAAGTCTACTTTGAGCATCTCTTCAGCCATTTGATTAACAAATTGATGGGTTACACCAATCCTTCCGGCGATGTCTACAATCGACAGCTTGGATTCCGTAGCAAGCAAATGAAAAATAGCAAACCAACGTGGTTCGAAATCAACGCCCTCTTCCTTATATATAGTAGCAATATCCGCAGTTATTGCATCAGCCAGTCTTCTCATGCGACTAGCTAAAGCCAAGCCACCAAGCTCTTGTAGATAATCCATACGGCTGCTCCTTATGCAGGACTACTCTTTATATGCGCAGTTAATTGCGCAAGTACTTGCATAAAATATCATAAGCTTATCTAGTTTGGCAAGAAAAATGTAAAAAAAATGGATAAATATACTTTCAGGTGGCTTGCCTCGGCTCAAGATGTACTGGTGGCTAGACTACTCATATTACTTGCGGCCGCCGAAAAGCATCCTTTAACAGAGTTCAGTAATGTGCCCTGTCCTGACATAAGTGCTACTCCTATGAGTGCAGCAACAAAGCCGAGAACGGCGCCATATTCTGTTATGCCTTGACCGGATTCATCTTTTAAAAAACTTTTGGCGAGATAAATTAACATAGTGACCTCCTCCAGGAAATCACTTATTTCCTGGCTAGTAGTAATTACATGGCAATATGAACAGAAATGTATTGTCTGTTATTTGCGTGACAGTGTCGTGACAAAATTATTTTGAGCGTTTTATGCCATTGAGCATAAAATCAAGACAGTCATTTAATCTATTAGTAAGACTTGCTTTTTTACGACCCTCACTAATCCAGCTGAATTGTTCATGCATTAAAGTAATCATCATGAAATTAGCGCCTCTAGACGCATCAATGTCTTTGCGAAATTCGCCCGTTTTTTGACCGTGTTTAATTATTTGTTCTAAAAGTGAAATAAAACGGACTGGTTTTTCAGGGTCAATGCAGCTTTCTGTTTGAGTCATGGGTCCAAATCGTTGGGTGGCGAAAGCGTTTAAAAGCTGCCAGTTTTTTTCTGTCCAATGTCCTATATCACTAATAAGAGCGTGCAAAATGTCAACAGCAGAAATTTTTTCACCTAAAAGTGTTTCGGTCCGACTCAAGACTTCTTGGATGCAATTTTCTTTTATTTCAAGAATAATTTCTTCTTTAGATTTAAAATAATAGTAAAAGGTGACTTTGGCAACATCAGCAGCAGATACAATGTCATCTATTGTGGTTTCGTCATAGCCGTTAGCAATAAACAATTCAACAGCGGCATTTATGAGCCCCTGTTTAGTTTGTTCACGTTTACGTTCTCTGCGACCAATCACGATGTTTCTCCTTACATTGACAATCTTACCACAGTATGGTTACATACTATAGTAAGACTTTCTGTATTTTGTTTAAGAAAGGACAATAGTGATGGTTTTATTAAGATGAAAACTACCGCACTGCCGCCGCAAATATCAAATATTCCAGCGGCAATTAATAATTTAAAGACCCGCTTTTCCAGGACCTGGTTGATACGGGGTGGTATAGCGCTGCTTGTTTTGATAGCCGCCATTGTTTTGATGGCATTGTTAAACCCTCACAACGAAGGCGCAGCAAAAAACGTACATACGCCTGTGCTTACGGTGACAACGCAACTGGCTAAAACGAGACTGGTAACTCGCATTCTGGCAGTACACGGCTCTATCTCAGCCTGGGATCCAATTTCTGTTGGTGCCACCACCGGCGGCTTAGAAGTAAAAAGTATATTGGTGGAAGAAGGTATATTAGTACAGAAAGGTCAATTATTAGCAGTTTTAGACTCAGATCAATTGCAAGCACAATTGGAAAGCGAAAAAGCAAGATTAGCCGCTAGCATAGCTAATGTCAGCAAATCTATTCAACCTAATCGTCCAGAAGATATAAATGGATTGGCAGCTGCTGTTTCACAAGCGCAAGCAAATGTTGGTGATCAGCAAGCAGGTTTAATTCAAGCAAAAGCTAATTTGGAAAATGCGCGCGTTAATTTAAAACGCTATCAGTATTTGCGAGCTGAAGGGGCTGTAAGCATCCAGGAAACTGAAACTAGAGAGACTAATACTCAGGTATCGGAAGCAGTGGTCAGTGCTGCTGAGAAAAGAGTAAATGCAGCTGAATTTGTTTTGCGACAGGCCCAAGAACGTCTATCAATGGCAAAAACAGGTGGTCGCAAAGAAGATATTCAAATAGCACGAGCAAATGTGGCTGAAATCAAAGGCAATATAAAACGCTTACAAACACAAATAGATCAAACTCTCATTAAAGCTCCAATAGATGGTCTGATTACCAGGCGCGATGTCCATATTGGTGACATTGCTACTGCTGGAAAAACTATGTTTTTGATGACTAGGGATAATAGAATTGAGCTGAAAGCGCAAGTACCGGAAAATGATTTGTCTTTAGTTAAACCTGGACAAAAAGTAGTCATTGACTCGTCTTTAATTGGCAAAAAAAATGTAGAAGGATCTGTGCGGGAAATAAGTCCATTGATTGATTCTGATACACGTTTAGCCACTGTTAGAATCGATGTACCTAATAATTGTGGATTAAAACAAGGTATGTATGCGGAGGGGCATATAAACGTAGGCAGAGATCTGGCACTTACAGTACCATCGCAAGCTGTCATCAGTCGTGATGAAAAAAATACTGTTTTTGTTTTGCATAATGATCAAGTTGAAGGTCGTCCAGTGATTATTGGAAATCGTGACAGCAATTTTATCCAAATCAATTCAGGCTTGAGTCAAAACGAGCAAATAGTAATTGATGGAGCGGGCTTCTTAAAAGATGGCGACTATGTTGCAGTGGCTCGCTAAATCAGGAAGTTTGTAAATGGATTTTCGCCGCATCTCAGCTTGGTCTATATCTAACCCGGTTCCCACCACCGTGTTATTTCTTATTCTTACAATTATGGGTATATGTTCCTTTTCCACACTGGGAATCGACGAAAGCCCTAATATTGATCTGCCTATTGTATCGGTAACAGTAACTCAGTCCGGTGCTGCTCCCTCGGAATTAGAAACACAAGTAACGCGTAAAGTAGAAGATGCTGTGGCTGGTATTGGTAATATCAAGCACATAAGTTCTACCGTGAATGAAGGTGTATCGGTTACCACGATTGAATTTGTCATAGGTACCAATAGTGATAGAGCGGTAAATGATGTACGCAATGAAGTATCAAAAATTCGCCAACAATTACCTCAAGGAATTGATGAACCTGTTATAGAGCGCCAGGAATTTACCGGTAGTGCTTTTGTTACATATACTGTTTCGTCTGACAAAAAATCAGTAGAAGAACTTAGCTGGTTAATAGACAATAATATTTCTCGTAATCTTCTTTCTGTGCCAGGGGTAGGGCAAGTGCAGCGCTCAGGTGGCGTAGATCGTGAGATTAACGTTAATCTTAACCCCACTCAGCTTAATGCGCTTGGTGCTTCTGCTGATATGGTTAGTTTGCAAATTAGATTATTGAATACAAATTTGCCAGGCGGACGAGGGGAATTAGGGGCAAAAGAACAATCTATACGTACATTGGGCAGTGCTCAGACAGTGGGTAATCTTGGTCAAACGCAAGTAATGGTGGCGAATGGAAATTATGCCAGGTTAAATACACTGGGCACGGTGACTGATGGCACTACTGAGCAGCGTCAATTAGCTTTGCTCAATGGTAAACCAGTAGTGGCTTTTTCTATTGTACGCAGCGTGGGCGCCAATATGGTAGATGTAGAAAAAGGAGTGGATGCCAGACTGGTAATCCTGGAAAAAACATTACCAGCAGATATAAAAATAGCAAAAATACGCAGTGAAGCAAGATTTGTCCATGAGTCCTACCATGCCTGTATAGATTCACTACTAATTGGAGCAACATTAGCTGTAATAGTTATCTGGCTATTTCTGGGTAATTGGCGCGCAGCAGTCGTTTCTGCTTTAGCGATGCCACTATCTTTGATACCGGCCTTTGCGATTATGAAGGCAAGTGGCTTTACGCTTAATAATATGTCGTTATTGGGACTATCTTTAGTAATTGGTGTATTGGTTGATGATGCCATTGTCGAAATCGAAAATATAGTGCGACATATGAATATGGGTAAGAGCCCCTATCGCGCTTCTTTAGAAGCAGCTGACGAAATAGGTCTTGCCGTTGTAGCAACCACTATGACTTTGGTTGTGGTTTTTGTGCCAGTTGCTTTTATGGGGGGAATCCCGGGGCAATTCCTGAAACAGTTTGGTCTGACTGTGGCAGCTGCAGTACTGTTCTCTCTGATAGTGGCGAGAATGCTCACGCCATTAATGGCTGCTTACTTCTTAAAGCCTATGAAAGAGCATAAAGCGGGTGGTTGGCTGATGCAAACTTATGACACTCTTTTGCATTGGGCGCTAGCTCACCGTGTTTTAACCTTAATTGCTGGAGTGACTTTCTTTATTTTAAGCATTATGCTATTTCGGACATTACCGACTTCAGTGATAGGAAATGTTGATCGTAATGAGACGTTGCTTACCGTAGAATTACCGCCCGGTGCTAATCTGGCAGACACGACTTCTGTTGCCCAAAAACTCTACGAAAAACTACATAGCCGCCCAGAAGTAGAACAGGTTTTTGCTACTATCGGTACACCGACCAGCGGACATTTTGGTAATGGTGGCAGTGCTGGTGAGGTAAACAAGGCCAATATATATATAAGTTTATTACCACGCGAGAAACGCCATCTTTCGCAACAGCAATTTGAAATTGCTGTCCGTCCGGAATTAAATCAAATTCCGGGAGCCAGACTTGCTTTTACAAGAATTGGTGGTATTACGGGTAAGCTCAAAGTTGTTCTTACGAGCGATGATGGGGTAATACTTAATCGTGAAGCAGATAAAGTAGCGGATGAAATGCGGGCTATTCCAGGAATATCTGATATCGTGTCGAGCGCGTCTTTGCAAAGACCGGAAATATTAGTAAAACCAGATTTTACTAAAGCAGCTGAACAAGGGGTGTCTATTCAAGCAATCGCTTATACAGCGATGATTGCTACATTGGGTGATATTGAAGCTAATTTGCCCAAGTTTAATTTGAGCGATAGACAGATTAATATCAGTGTGCGATTAGATCCCAGTTATCGTCAAGATTTAGAAGCAATTAGAAACTTGCGCGTATCAGGCAAAGCTGGACGATTGGTACCATTGAGCTCAGTAGCAAAAGTGGAGATGGGTAGCGGTCCAGCACAAATAGATCGTTTGGATAGAGCGCGTCAAGTGACAATTAACGCCAGTTTATCTCCGGATCTTCCACTTGGACAAGCCTTAAATTTGGTGCATAAATTGCCGGCGTACAAAGCTTTACCGAGTAGTGTTGCTGATAATCTTTCCGGGGACGTTGAAATTCAAAGGGACATATTCAGTGGTTTTGCCAGTGCCTTATTAGCAGCGATTCTTTTAATTTATGCTGTGCTGGTGCTTTTATTTGAAGGGTTTCTCCACCCCCTTACCATTATGATGTCTTTACCCCTTGCTCTGGGTGGCGCCTTGATGGCACTGGTAGTATCACACCAATCATTAGGATTTTATGCCTTGATTGGTATTGTAATGTTGATGGGCCTGGTAACTAAGAATTCAATTCTTTTGGTCGAATATTGTCTGATGGCTATGAAAGAAGGCAAGCATCGTTATCAGGCTATTATCGAATCTGGCGAGGCGCGGATGCGTCCTATTCTCATGACCACAGTAGCAATGATTGCCGGGATGTCGCCGATTGCCCTTGGTATAGGGGCTGGTTCAGAAGCACGGGCGCCGATGGCAATATGTGTCATTGGTGGCTTAATTACTTCTACCTTATTAACCTTGATAGTTGTTCCGGTTGTCTTCACTTATGTAGATGATCTGCAAAAACGTTTCCTCAGGTTTATGCCTAAACCAGACATGGATGAAGAAGATATGTCTCTACAAAGCAATGAAAGTTACAATAAACTTTGACATCCGGACTGAACTGTGCGAGTATGAATAGATTCTAAAGTAATCAAACGGCGATGAAGAAGCTTGCTAGTTCTGGTTACGCCGTTTAAAACTAAGAAAACATACCTAAGGAAATATACATTGAGTAAATTTATCAAGCTCGGTTTGTCCGAGCCAGTTGTTCGTGCCCTGAAAGAATTTGAATACATAGAACCAACCGAAATCCAAGAAAAAGCTATTCCTGCCATGTTGGCTGGGAAAGACATAATGGCTTCGGCTCAAACTGGTTCTGGAAAAACAGCAGCATTTGCGCTGCCTATTATTGAATATCTTAAAGAACCCACTAGTAAGCCAAGAGCGCTTGTGTTGGTTCCCACCCGTGAATTAGCTGTTCAAGTAAGAGACCAATTTGCGCGCTTTGCTAAAAATCACAGATTGCGCTCAGTCACTTTATATGGTGGCACTGGCTATGGCAGTCAAATGAAAGCCATGAGCCGTGGTGTAGATATTATTATTGCTACACCTGGCCGATTATTTGATTTTGTGCAGCGTAAAGTAGTGGACTTATCTAAGATAGAAATTCTCGTTTTAGACGAGGCTGACCGTCTTCTGGATATGGGCTTTATGCCACAAGTTCGCAAACTGGTAGTTAAACTGCCTAAAGATCGGCAAACACTGATGTTCTCTGCCACTATCAACGAGCATATTGAACGCTTAGGAGCTGAATTCCTTAACAAGCCTATAATCATCCGTATGGCAGCTAAGCAGGTTGAGCCAAGCACAATAGATCAACAGATTTATCATGTCAACGAATTTGGCAAAGATGCATTATTGCTAGAATTGATTCAGAAACACGAAATGTCATCTGTATTGGTATTCACCAGAACTAGACGACGGGCAACATGGGTAAAGAGCCGCTTGTGCGCTGCTAATATTCTTGCTGAAGAAATCCATGGTGATATCAGTCAAAATCAGCGTGAACGAACACTGAAAAAATATCGTGCTGGTGAATTTCCGGTACTGGTAGCGACTGATGTTGCCGCTCGCGGTTTAGATATTCCAGCGATAAGCCATGTAATCAATTACGACTTACCTGATTCTCCACAAGATTATGTTCATCGTATAGGTAGAACTGGTAGAGCTGGCCGTTCTGGTACAGCATTTTCTTTCATCGGTGAAGGACAGCGTTCTTTAGTTCGTGATATTGAAAGAATAATTGGTCGCGTATTGGATCCAAATGCTCCACCTCCTCGTGCTGGTGGAACTGCCCAAGTACGTCGCTTTAGACCACGCCGCCGTCGTACTGGCTAATTTGAGCTCTTAAGTCCTAAAATACCTGATTGTTGGCAAGCAATCTTGCCCTGGCAATTGGCTTAATGGTAAACTTGGCGTATTAATGTTGGTACTCGAAATTTGTACCTTTTTCGCTTCTGGTTATGCTTTGTCTGGCTTTATGAGCTTTTTCCAATGAACAAAATATTGTCGGAGGAGATCTCCCCATGTCTCATTACATTGGCATAGATATCGGCGGATCCAAAATTGTTGGTGGAATTGTCACTGACGCTGGCAAGGTGCTGGTGCGCAAGGATTGTCCAACCCCTGTTAAACAAGGTGGTCCGCAAATTTTGCAAGATGCAATTGCACTGGCTGCCCAATTGCTTAAATCTACTGACAAAAAGGTGAGAGGAATAGGCATTGGTGCTGGGGGACAGATTGACTCTGAACAAGGAATTGTTTTCTCCGCTACAGATGTGTTGCCAGGCTGGCGTGGCACTCGTATTGCTGAAGCGTTTATCGAAAAATTTGCCCTGCCGACTTTTGTAGACAATGATGTTAATGTTCTTGCCTTAGGTGAAGCTAAATTTGGTGCAGCGGCTCCATTACGTCACAGCACGATGCTATTTTTACTTTTAGATGCTGGTGTAGGCGGAGCTTTGCTAAACAATGGTGTAGTACATCATGGAGCCAATTGGAGCGGTGGTGAATTTGGCCAAATTTTGCTCACTATGGATGCCAATGCGCGACGTGGACCAGGTGGCGGAGTGGGGACTCTGGAAGCTTATTGCAGTACACCGGGATTAATACAAACCTGGTGCGAAATGACAGGCAAAAGTGATATAAAGGCTGGTGTTCAAGATATTTTAGCGGATGCTAAAGCACATCCAAAAGGTCATGGAGCAGCGGCTATTAAAAAAACTGGAGAATATCTAGGGTATGGATTGGTTAGTCTGGCTAATACACTAAATCCACATCTTATTATTATTGGTGGTGAATTAGCGACATTGGGAGATGCCTTATTAAATCCGGCTAAGCAAATTCTCGCTCAACGCTTATTGAGTGGAGCTACTATTTGTAGTGTTGTGACGCCAAACTTAGGAAGCGATGCGGCAATTGTTGGCTCAGCCAGTCTGGCTATGTTCAAAACTAACGTACTTGAGGCAACAGCCTCAGCTAAAGCATAGGGGGAAAGGATTCTATGGTATCGCATTACATTGGTATCGATATCGGCGGCACTAAAATTGCTGGTGGCACCGTGACCAATGCAGGTTTGGTGCTGACGCATAAACACTGCCCGACACCGGTAGAATTGGGTGGCCCGCAAATTCTAAAAGATTCAATAGCACTTGCGGTTGAATTATTGCGGAGCAGCGATCAAAAAATAGATGGGGTGGGCATTGGTGCTGGTGGTCAAATTGATGCTGATAAAGGATTAGTATATTCTGCAACTGACCTTTTACCTGGCTGGCGTGGCTTGCACATCACAGATGCTTTCACTAAAGAACTTGGTCTCAAAGCGGCTGTAGATAATGATGTGAATGTTCTTGCTTTAGGTGAAGCACGCTTTGGTGCTGCTTCTGCTTTAGAAAAAGGCACTGTAGTATTTTTAGCTCTTGGTACAGGTGTAGGTGGTGCGCTTCTTGCTAATGGTTCATTGCATCATGGTGCGAATTGGAGTGGTGGTGAGTTTGGACATATATTGCTTACGATGGATCCAAATGCACGGCGGGACGCAGGTGGTGCAGTTGGTACACTAGAAGCTTATTGTAGCGGTTCTGGTTTGGTGCAAACTTGGCGCGAACTAACTGGTAATAATGATCCAGGTATTACAGGAGAAGATGTTGTTTCTGATGCTCAGCAAAATCCGGGTGGTGCTGGCACTATTGCGATCGTTAAAACAGGCGAATATTTAGGTTATGGATTGGTGAGCTTAGCTAATGCCTTAGATCCAGATTTAATCATTATTGGTGGTGGTTTAGGTACTTTAGGTGATGCTTTGTTGAATCCAGCTAGAGAGGTGCTTAAAAAACGTGCGCTTCCAGGACCATCTAAATGTCCAGTTGTGCAAGCAAAATTAGGAGTGGACGCTCCTATTGTTGGGGCTGCCAGTTTGGTGATGCCTAAAAGTGAAGTATTAGCATCTCAATTTTTGAATGAAATACATAAGCACCAACCGCCAAAAGCAGCGCGAGCGTGAATTGTCCAGGCAATTTGCTTAGAGTTTTAATAAGAATATAAACGTAAAATAGTTGCTTTGTCTCGATCGCTTAAATTCGCTGAGACAGGGTTTTTCATCATGAAGAACATCACATCATTGCTATTGGAAGAATGGCTTTTAATCCCCAGTGCATGCCCAATCTCATGCAGGCAAAGATAATCTACTTGCTCGTCGTTTAATACTGTTATTCCATCAAGATTTTTAGTACATAGAATCATGTCAACCTTTTTAATAAAGTATCTATTTCCACGTTTGGGATCCGATAAACTTCTGACTAAAGTTTGTCCAAGCTCAGCACCATCAGGTTCTTGAAAGTTATGCTTATCGCTAGCCCAATGGCATACAATATCTGCTTTTTTCTTTTTCGAAGTTAATTGCCAGGATAATTGATGATTGCAGGCATCCATCCATTTATCGAATGCAGTCATCAAGTCATCTTTAAAAGACGGTTGGTATCCATCCACGTGTTTGCCAGATTCTATGAATACTGTAAGTGGTTGTTTTTCAGGTGGCCAGATTGTGATTCTATTCGTTACTGCACTGGCATAGTAATCGCTGGCATTAGGATCGTCATTTAACCTGGTAACATTTTGCAGTGATACCAACATTCGTCTAGCCGCGTCGGAAGTCTCGGCGTTTGGATACTTATTCAAAAAATCTTGCAAATAATATTTTGCTTGCTCTACGTTTCTTTGTTGAAAGTAGGAACTGGCAATACTGTAAAGCGCTGCGGGCATGTCAGAATTAAAACTAAGTGCTTTGAAAAATTCGGTTCGTGCTAGGTCTATTTGTCCTATCTGTAAAAGTGTAAGGCCTAAATTACTGTGAACAATGGCAGAGTTTTGGTTCGGGTCTAAAAGAGATGCTTGTTCAAGTTTAGCTCGTGCTTCTTGCAAATTGCCAGCCGCTCTTAAAGCGTTGCTATCGTTGCTAAGAATGGCAGCCTGATTCGTTCTTTGATTATACGTTAGGGAAGTATTATCTTGACTTGATTGAGTTGAATCAGGAATGAGTGAAAGGCTGTTCGCCTGCCCTGTTTGGCATTTTGCTTGCAAGCAAAAACATAGACAAAAAAGTGTCGTAAAAGTGGCTTTGCAGAGGCTTTGCATTAGTTTTATTTGGTTTCCATCAATCAATATTCGCTTTATATTATTCCACGAGATTGGGATCCTAAATCGATTAGAGGATAATTGGAAGAAAAGACAAATTTATCCATAAACAAAAGCACCAGGCAATTACTGCCTGGTGCTCAAGAACTCTAGTCTATGACTAATTTAATAGTCGAATGATTTAGGTTTGGGTTGCGACACAACTACAGAAATCTCTCTACCACCTAGATTATGACCGTGTAATTGTTCGATGGCTGTTCCGGCTTCTTGTGGTGTTGCCATTTCGATGAAACCGAAGCCCCGTTGTTGCCCTGTTTGCCGATCCGTTGCAATTTGTGCCTTAACGACCGTACCAGATTGAGCAAATAAATTTGCTAATTCTGTTTCGGTTGTTTTGTAAGACAGATTGCTAACGAACAGTTTATTGTTACTCATGTGTTTTCTCTTCTAGCTTATCAGCGAAAAGTACTAATTGGATCTCGCTGTGACCCCTAAGCTTTGGGGCCCACTCCATTATGACTCCTTTTCTTCTTCCTTGTCTTAATTTAGGAGTACTTTGAGGCTAAAATATACGTATTAGAGGCTAAGAATAGATAAATTTATATACATGACTGATAAATGTGTTAGTTTTGGTCTTTCGGCGGCTTAATGTGAGTCTGCTGTGTAGCTAAATAGAAAGCGAACAAATGTTCTTTTTATAATACAGCTCGGGTTTGTAGTATTGAAGTGGACATTGTACAAAGAAAGAGGCTCTTGAGCTTTGTTATGAAAATCTGGGTTGATGCCGATGCCTGTCCTGGTCTAGTAAAGGACATTATTGTTAATGCTGCTATTCGACGAGCAATAGAAACTGTTTTTGTAGCAAATAAGCTTATAAGCTTGCCCAGTTCAGACTATCTTTCATTTATGCAGGTAGATAAAGGACCAGATGCCGCTGATTTATACATCAAAGATAATGCTAAAAAATTAGACCTGGTTGTCAGTCAAGACATATTACTCGCCCATATGCTGGTTTCTGGAGGCGTTGTAGTGATAGATCCCAGAGGCAAAAAATATACTGAGGACAATATTGGGCAAGTTGTTGCTACTCGTAATTTAATGCAAGGCTTGCGGGATAGCGGTGAAATAACCGGTGGACAAAAACAATTTGGAGATAAAGAAAAGCGAGCTTTTGCTGCAGTTTTTGATCAAGAACTAACTAAATTGCTTAAATTCCGTAATTCCATTTAAGATCTTTGATAGTAGGCAGCTCTTTATTAGGCTGATATTAGTTCGACTTGTTTTGAACAATTTACTATCTGTTTGGCAAGAAGACAGTAAATAAAGTGTCTATCCGACGATCACAGTCATTACTTAGCGACCTATTATGTAAGCGTGGGTACAATTCACATATTATGAAAAACAGAATTGATCGTCGAGCATTTATAAAATTAGCAGGATTAGCTGCTATAGCTCCTTATAGTCCTGCCTGGGCTAAACATTTTGGTATTTTGGTTAATGATATCCATTCGCAATTGAATCCCACCTGGGTGAGTAAAATTGTATCTGCTGATTCTATTTCTACTCTTAAGGATATAGTTAGAAGTGCTGGTAAAGAAAAAAGTTATTTATCTATTTGTGGTGGCAGACATGCTGGTGGTGCTCAGCAATTCGGTACAGAAACAATTCTCATTGATACGAAAAATTTAAATCAAGTATTGAATTTTGATACCGAGAGAGGATTAATGGAGGTCCAGGCAGGCATCTTATGGCCAGAATTGCTTGCTTATCTGGAACAAGTTCAAGCGGGCAAGTCTAATATGTGGGGAGTTGCGCAAAAGCAGACTGGTGCTGACCGTCTGGCCCTGGGAGGAACATTAAGTGCAAATGCGCACGGACAGGGACTGAAGCTTAAACCCTTTATCGCTGATGTAGAGTCGATCACTATAATAGATGCTCAAGGACAGATGCATAAATGTAGTCGCAGCGAAAATCCACAACTATTCAGTTTAGTTATAGGGGGCTATGGTCTTTTCGGTATTATTTATTCCGTTACTTTAAGACTAGTGCAACGTCGTAAAGTGCAAAGAATTGTTGAAGTAATAACTATTGATCAAGTGGGAGCTAAACTTGAACAGTGTATTAATGCCGGATACCCATATGGGGATTTACAAGTTAATATCGACAACACCTCAGATCAATTTCTCAGGAATGGTATTTTTTCTGGTTATAAACAAGTAGATTCCCAAACCCCCATTGCTATTGGACAGAGATCTTTTACGCCCCAACGTTGGTTGGATTTTGCTTATGAGGCCCATATCGACAAGCATAATGCTTTTGAAAAATATCTGGATTTCTATAAATCAACCTCGGGACTGGTCAATTGGTCGGATGTCTGGCAAAGTGGTCCGTATATAACAAACTATCATTGCATTATTGATCAGAGGCTAAATAGTCCTTATAAAGCAACAGAAGTGCTGACAGAAATTTATGTGCCGATGGAAAATCTTCCTGGCTTTATGGAAGATGTGCGCACTAATTTTTTGAACCAGAATGTGAATCTCATATACAGTACAGTGAGATTCATTGCTCAAGATGACGAAAGTTTTTTACCGTGGGCAAAAAAATCATATGCATGCGTAATATTTAACTTGCATACAGTTCACACAACAGAAGGTATTGAGCACTCAGCTAATGCCTTCAGACATTTAATTGATCTAGCTATTAAATATGATGGTAGTTATTATCTTACGTACCATAAGTATGCACGCAAAAATCAAATACTTGCCTGTTATCCAAGATTTACTGAATTTCTCAGCCTTAAACAAAAATATGATCCAGAAGAGAGATTTCAGAGCGATTGGTATCGACATAATGAGCGACTCTTCGCATGTTAGCTAAAGAACTTCCCAATCGGCTGAAGATCTGACAGTGTCACTTAGTTATGATTTGATCAAAAAATTTTTTCTTGTTACCTTACTGGTTTTGGGCCCGGTGAGCAGATATGCGTTTACCTTCTTTGCGTATGACCTTGTAAATCGCCGATCTTGTTTTATCTAAGTCTTTGATGTTTTTTTCTATTGAGTCTGTCAGTTGGGCAATTGCGCCATTATTGTAGGGTGGTGCTTTTGTTATTTGCTCAAGTTCACTTTGATCCGAGGCAATGATATTGACTGTTTTGACCCATTCTTGAAGTTGGGGTTGCAGCTTTTCTATAACGTCTTCTGGAAAGTCTAGTTGTTTTTCACCGCTAATAAATTCATCTGCATTCTTTTTAAGCAAGTCTATGACCGGTTTCATGCCACCGATAGCTAAATCAACGCGCGCTTTGCGAGCAGGTTGAGGAGGACCGACTGGCTCTGTGCCAATCGGTATATTGATGATGGTGCCACTATTTCCGACTACATTGGGTTGAGTAATAATCCGCACAGGCTGGATAGTGACTTCATCATATAAGCTGCGGGTAGCTTTTAGAGCTGATTTTAAATCCACACCTACGTCGCGCAATTTTTCAAGGCTCAGGTCAACTTTCTGAACCCCACCTTTTAGAGGTTTGGAGGTGGTGCTACTACTGGTAGTGCTAGAGCTTTGCTGCTCTGGAGTCGAAATTGACGAAGACTGACTTAAAGCGGCTTGATTGCACGTAGATATTTGCAGAAAAGCGATTGACAATAATAAATGCTTAGACAATTTAAGGCTCCGGTAGTGTGATTGATAATTTATCACCCTTATATTTTATAAGATAGAGCCAAAAAGATATCTTAAGTTTTGGGCAATCGGCATTATGGCATGGACAACTCGTATGATCGCTATGTCTAAAAGTGTTATAGGCAGAATAATTATCTCTCACTTATGTATATAAAAAATTTTCCTTGTTTAGGAGATGTTAATCTTGTACAGTGAAAGAAAAATAGATTGTATTGAGATGTGTTTTATCATGGAGCCTGCCGAAAAATGATGTTAACTGAGATAAAAATAGAAGAAAGCAAAAAAGAAAACAAAAAAGAATTTATTGTTAATGAACTTAAAGAGGCATTCAGCATTATTCTTTATCTTGCAGCAGCCTTCTGTTTGCTGGCTACATTTAAAGCCCTTGTACTTATTCAGGTGAATATCAACGAATTTGCTCATCTTTATTGTGTGGCAATTGTAGAAGCACTTGTTCTAGGGAAAGTTGTGGCGATTGCACAGAATTTTCGCCTGGTAAAAGCCTGGGATAAACGGGCATTGATATGGTCTGTAATGTATAAGTCAGTTGTGATGACAATAATTGTTTATATTGCCAACACAATAGAAGAAAAAATATTTGCCCATCATTCTAATCCAGCTCTGCATCCACTTATATTTGCCTGCGCTCATCAAATTTATTTGCTTTTCACATTTATGGTGTTATATACAGCAACAGGACTTAATCGCAAGCTTGGTCGTGGAACGCTTGTGAAACTTATGATAGAAAAATAGCTGAAATTACTCTACTTGGTAGTATTGAGTATTTTGCCGGCAACAGCGGTGGTGGGTCTATTAACCCATTTCAAGTACTTCGCATCTGTTTCCCAAGGTTTTGGTGCTCGGCCGGTTAAGGCTACTAATTGGGCTCTAGCTGGGATACTTCTATCTTCATCTTCATAGTAATGCCCAAGCGGATTGATACCATGAAAAGATAAACCTTTTTCATCACCAACTTCTGTTCTATAAACAATTAGCCATTCTTTGATACATTCGTTAAATAGATCCTGATCCTTTTCTTTTTTAGTTTTGATTTTTTCTTGCAATGCTTTTGCATATGCCATATGTATATCTATGTCGTTATAGTCCTTTTCCAGGGCGAGTTTACACCACTTAATTGACTTCTCGTAGTCACCTTGATCGAGGGCATATTCAGCGGCTAAACTGAGCGAATTTGCCGTTTGTTTGCCCATTTCGGCATAGGCGTCTATCGAAGTAATTGTTCCCGTTCTTTGCGGAGGATCTTCTGATTCTTCATTGTCACTTTCATCCATGGCCGCAAAAGCAGGACTGATTTGGCAAAGCATCAAAAGCTGTATAGTAATGAGAAGATTTTTTATCATGTTTAGTGACTTATGGAATGTCATTTGAACTAATCGCCCTAAGTATAATACTTTTATGATTACATTGACAATTAACAAAGTGCCTACGCTTTTTATTAAAGCGTTCACCGCCCAGGACGTACAAACTATTATAGGATTTGTGCGTAAGGCCGCTTCACTCTATTCTGGAAATAAGAATAGAATTTTATTCATTGATACCCCAATTACTCCTGCGACCGTGGAAACAGTAGAGAAGTTGAATCTTGAGGGTTTTCAGGTTGTTTTTAGAGACCATCATGGCATCGAAGAACCAGTCACAAATGATAGGGAAAAGCGTGTTGTTGAAGCGACAGCTAAACTGAAACAATTGTTGGGCGATGATTGTCGTATTACAGTAAGGCGGCTGCATCCAGCCTGCAGTACCCTTGTAGAGGTGGGTGAATTTGAAGATGCTATAGCAATTATTGCCGATCCAGATGCTGATGGCTTGACAGCGGCAATGAAAGCCGCAGGGATTTCGTATCCAGAATTAGACGAGGACGCAGCTAAGCTTGATGGAGAACCACAGTCACAGGTGACCGGGACACCGTTAAGTCAATTACTTGCTAAAGGAATGGCCGTACTTCCATCTTATGATGTGGCAAAGCCGAAAGAGAGAGAAATAGCTCAACAAAATTTATTTACGGATTGGCTAAAAACTGTGAGTGGAAATGAATCGGCGTTAACCCGACTAAAATTGAACACGACTCGTTATGATAAAGCAGCTCAGGTTTCCCACATTCTTGCGCAAACCGCTGTTGCCTTGGTACCATCGGTGGTGTTTGTCGATGTGACAGATAAAGAACTGTATGATCCAGGAACATTGCTGGCACTTTTAGAAAGTGACCCTGAATGCCGCATTATAGTGCTTAGAAAATCACTTGGTCCAATTGCAGCTCTGCACGGAATTCAATACAGTTTGTCGGTTTGCAAAGCTTATCAAAGCACCGTGAATTTGCATGATCTAGTACCCGCACAGGCAAAATCTGATCCAGAGTTAGGAATAATTTCAAATGTTTCGTTTTTACTGCATACCTCTGAACACATATGGAAAGATGAAGTGCTTCCCCGACTGGAAAGTCTAAAATATGTGCGGCAATGAGAATTGTGCAGTTGACTTAGCTTATTTATAAGCTTAATTTCCCTCATGTGCCTCGTATAATTCAGCTATTTTATCTTCCTCATTTGGTTCATCTGATTCATATAATTTACGCAGCCAGCGTAAAATCAAAGCGCCAATTGCACCTACGGGAATCAGATACCAACCCAAATACAATAAAGCAAAAATTCCGCCACCAAGATTTGAGGACATATCTTCTATAAGAAAATATCTTATTGTCTGTTGCAACGATGCTAATCCATTGAGCATATTTTCCGACCTTCCTTCTATATCAAGGAGTGTAGTCATTGAAAAAATGGCTAGTGCAGTAGCAATGCTGCCTAGAATAGCAGCGCGGAAATATGTGCAAGACCGGGTTGTATCTGTTACCCGCTTTCCGATCACGGCCATCCAAAAACCGGCCGAAATCATGGAGATAATTATGATGACTGTTGGGTGGTAGTCGCCCAAGTGAGAGCAGACAAGAGCAGCGGATAATCCAGCCAATGTGGCAGAAAATAAAAAAGCAAGGATACGCGGATATTTTGAGATTAATTCTGACATGGCAATTTTTTCTCTTAAGACAAAAACCCCATAAATGAAAGTATAAGCGTAATTGACGATTGTAAGCATAAAGTTTTAGATTTTACGTTGTTTGAGCGAACGCTAGCCTTAATCTCAAGCGTTAACGACGGGGATCGGATAGACTTGGATAATTGATCATCATGACAATTGGGTGGTGCTAATCTTTGTATTGGGGAATTAATATGCTTAAAACAATGGAAATAAGATTGCATGCCGACAAGTGCTGATCTCAAAACTTTCTGGAGTAGCACAACGCAATCTGTGATTGAGCAGCTGGCATCCTCGGACAAAGGGCTCAGTAGTGTTGAAGCCGATAAGCGTTTGAGTGAGAAAAGTGGGTCAAAAGAAGAAAGCGGACATCCAGTAATTGGACTTTTCTTTAATCAATTCACCAGCCCATTAGTACTGTTATTGATATTTGCAGCGGCGTTGTCATTTTTTCTGGATGATCGTATCGATGCCATGGTAATTATGGCTATTGTCGGTATGAGCGGTTGTCTGGGTTTCTGGCAGGAGTGGGGAGCGCATGATGCAGTAAAGAAGATGCTGGCGATTGTGCAAGTCAAAGTGAATGTCATTCGCGACGGACAAGTCAAAGAAGTAACGCTGAATCAAATTGTGCCAGGCGATATTGTGCAATTATCGGCGGGTGACACCATCCCTGGTGACTGTTTGATAATTGAATCTAAAGATCTTTTTATCGATGAAGCAGCACTTACCGGTGAAACTTATCCAGTAGAAAAACATGCTGGCGTAGCGGCAATTGACGCGCCTATAAACCAGCGCAACAATTCTTTGTTTAAAGGCACGCATGTGGTGAGCGGTACGATAAAGGGAATTGTTGTTCATATTGGCGACGAAACAGAATTTGGTAAAATTTCACAAAGTCTTGAGAAAAAAGCCCCTGAAACTGACTTTGAGCAGGGAATACGCAAGTTTGGTTATTTTCTCGTTCAGCTTACACTACTATTTACTGTTGCCATTTTCGCTACTAATGTCTTTTTGAAAAGACCTATGATTGAGTCTTTTATGTTTTCGCTTGCTCTGGCAGTGGGGCTTACTCCGCAATTGCTTCCGGCCATTATTAGTGTCAATCTGGCTGGGGGCGCAAGACGTATGGCTCAGGTCAAAGTGATAGTAAAACGATTGTCCTCGATCGAAAGTTTTGGCAGTATGAATATTCTGTGTTCTGATAAAACAGGAACTATAACCGAAGGAATTGTTGTGCTTGAGGGCGCGGTTGACCTGAACGGCAAGCCGAATGAAAAAGTGATGCTTTACGCATATCTGAATTCATCTCTGGAAACTGGTTTTGTCAATCCTATCGATCAAACTTTGCGAAGTAGTAAAATCGCGGGTGCTGAGGTTTATAAAAAATTGGACGAGGTTCCATATGATTTTATTCGTAAAAGATTGAGTATCTTAGTTTCTAAAGATAACGTTGCGACAATAATCTCAAAAGGGGCCTTACAGAATATTCTAGATGTTTGTACACAGGCTGATTCTGAGAACGGCGGTTGCTGCGACATTAACGATGTCCGACAAAAAATTCTTAACCAGATGCAAGATAACAGTACCAGAGGCTGCCGTGTACTTGGTGTAGCGTATAAACAAATGCAGGGCGATCATATTAAAGCCGCTGATGAAAGCGGCATGATACTGGCGGGGTTGCTTGTATTTACTGATCCACCTAAGCCTGGTATAGATAAAACTATTGAAGACTTAAAGAATCTGGGCATTGCTCTTAAAATTATCACTGGCGACAATCATATGGTGGCAGAGGCAGTAGCTAAGAAAGTTGGATTCGCCTCGCCAAAAATAATGACAGCGACTGATCTACATAAACTAAGTGAGACAGATCTCATTGCCAAAGTGAATTCAATAAATATATTTGCTGAGATAGAGCCTAATCAAAAAGAGGCAATTATAGTGGCTCTAAAAAAAGCGGGCAATGTGGTTGGCTATATAGGTGATGGTATTAACGATGCATCAGCCTTGCATGCAGCTGACGTGGCTATTTCGGTTAATAATGCTGTCGATGTGGCCAAAGAAGCTGCTCAATTGGTGATGATGGAGCACGATCTCTCAGTACTGATCGAGGGAGTTAAAGAAGGGCGCAAGACTTTTGCTAATACGCTCAAATATATTTTTATGGCTACAAGCGCCAATTTTGGCAATATGTTCAGCATGGCAGGTGCCTCACTTTTCCTTCCCTTTTTGCCCCAATTACCAAAACAAATTTTGCTTGCTAATTTAATGGCTGACTTTCCAGAAATGACTATAGTTACTGATTCTGTAGACCAGGAATTGGTTGAGCGTCCCGGTAAATGGGATTTGCATTTTATTCGCTCTTTTATGCTTGTGTTTGGGGCTATCAGCTCGGTTTTTGATTATCTAACTTTTGGTGTTCTTATATTTGTGTTCAAATCTGGAGCGGTGCAGTTTCGCACAGCCTGGTTTGTTGAATCGGTCGTTTCTGCTTGTCTAATTGTGCTGGTAGTGAGAACACGTAGGCCATTTATTCTCAGTCGACCTAGCCGTTCTCTAGCTCTAGCTAATCTGGCAGTGGTCGTGGCTACGATTGCTCTTCCGTATATGCCGTTCCATACATTGCTGGGCTTTGAACCATTGCCTATAAAAATGCTTGGTGCAATTGCAGTGGTAATTACTTTATATGTGCTCACCGCAGAAATGAGCAAACGGATATTTTATCAACATTACAAGCTGGGATAGAACCTACGGCGAAAGATGATTGATAATAACTTTGAGCTGGTCTCAATATTCCTGAAAAAAAGTTTAGGCTTTATCTTCTTTCGGCTTCTTGCACACGACTTTCTTTAAAGCCTCTGCTAGCAGAGGAACTGCTTGTTTAAGACGCAATATTGTTTTTTGTGCTCGGTTTGCAACAAATGGATTCAGATCCTTAGCTAAAAAATCTAAAACATCTTTATGGATATGATGATTTTCAGCCATGGCATATCGTAAATCTGGATTGTCATCCTGGGCCAATTGCATGGAAGTATTCCTACTTGTATTTTCATTGTCCCCGACTGCTATGCGCACTTGCACATTGCCGTGTTTTGAAAGCCGATCGAGGATAGAAGCAGAAGTGGATGCATTACTGGCCACATACTTTGCGTTAGCATTTCCCCAGGTCCTTACTATTGTAGCCATGATTATCACCTGCTGTCTGAAGAGTAGTATCAGAATAAGCCGAAATAACCGCAGCTCCGATAGAGCCTCAGGGAATGTGTTACGTGTTCAACAGCCTTATTTACACCTTAAGTATAAGGGTATCATACCCAATAAAGCTAATTAATCCTTGGCCAAAGTGCCCTCAAACCTAGCATTGCTGCCGAAAGGCTTTAGTAAGTTTATTAAGGATGATTATAATCTGGACTTTCTAGCTATAGCTTCATTGCTACTTAGCGGAGGCGCTGCTTTTACTTACACGAAGTGCGGATACAATAAATATGATCAAGTAATATTATTGCAAACGAAGTAATTCGCTGGTATTTTTTCCGGCAATCTCTGGTTGGGAAGGGCTTGCTTTAGGCGCAATAGGGTCTTTTGGGCTCTATCAGCAACGAATGGATTTTCGTCTAATGCTAAAACATCTAGTACGCTGCTATCAATCTGGTGATTTTCAGCAAGGGCATAACGCAAGTCTGGATTATTATCTTGGGCTAGTTGCATAGTAGTGATCGGGTGTGTACTTTTATTGTCGGCTACAGCCATTCGTACCTCCACATCATTATGTTGTGAAAGGCGATGAAGGACCGCAGCCGGAGTAGAGGGATGACTGGCAACAAAATCGGCATCGTATATATCCCAATTTTCCAGTGGTATAGCCATAGTTATCACCTGGTGTCTTGAACTTTTAACAGTGATACCAGACCGGGTTGAAATAACCGCAGCTCTTACAGAGCCTCCAGAGGTGTGTTACGTGTTTAACAGCCTTATCTATTTTCACAGTATAGGTCTATTAAACTCGTAAAGCTAATTAATACTGTCCGGAAATCGTTATTTGTACCTTTCGCTCACTAATTGATTGCTTTTGTGATCAGCTTTTCAATGAAGACAAGGTACCAGGCGGGTAAAGCAAGGAGATATCTGATTGTTACGATAGTCTACCAAGTCCTTTTGGTTGAAATAGGATTGCATATTATCCAAGCAGTGACAGAAGAGTACAGGTGCGAGCACAGCAGAACATTTAGTCAGATATTTATCAATTGAAGAGGATGAATTGAAAGAGGTTAACTTGAACTGTGAAGAGATTAATTAGCTAAAAATTAGGACACACACCAATGATGAGTCTGTGACAGTGGTCATGCACTGCCAATAACCCTCTTATAAGTGTTTGATCAATTGAATTGATCCTTGCTGTGCCCATTATTAGTTGCTTTTTCTGCAGCAAGAATAGACGTCGAAGGACGACTTTTAAGAGCCTTGGATATCCTGAGCAATGTGACCATAGAAATATTGCGTAAGCCATTTTCTACGTCTGTGACATAAGTACGATGTAGTCCAGCTCGTAAACCTAATTCTTCCTGGGACAGATAGAGATTTATGCGACGATGGCGAATGGCATCACCAAGATTTAATAAGAATGCGTCACTGACGGGATGTTTATCGTTGGACATAACTAAATCCTCTTAAATGAAGATTTAGCCAAAAGATAATTCCTTTGGAATTGAAATTAGTATCTACAGAAATCTTACAAAAATGTAGAGTTCAGATTGTCCCGAGTTAGTGAGCTTTTTGGTCAAACTAGTATGAAGTACAGAAGTCTGCTAAGTACGTACAACAAAAAGCAAGGCTCATAACTGCATCATAGTCCTTTTTCAGACTAGCGCAATGCAAGTTTTGGTCTTGTCAGTTAATATGTGCTGACGATCAGTGCCTACATTAGATGTACAGAATCGTTAATACTTTAGCGGCAGTGAAGAATTGAGTCTTTTCAACTGCTCTTATACTCTGAGTTTCCAATTCGCTGACTTAAATACTGCATCTTGTTTCCTGACATAAATACTGCATTTTGTAAAATGTCCACTTTAATACTACAAATTGAAGTTATAATATAAGGATGGAACTTGTGTCTGCGTTCTAATTAGTCTATTTATTTAGCAGACCGACCAATATAGCCTTATTTGTACACGCACTGCTTATATAAAACTAGTATGTATATTATGGATAAGGTTGTGCACCTGCTGCTTTGATTCAGCTAAAACGATCTTCTATCCCAAATACTGCTGCTGAACTCGAGGCAACGATTCATGTTATCCATAATAATCATTTTTATTATCACCTTCCTTTTGTCTTATGCCTGGCATATGGTGGGTATTACCATTGGCTATCATCGGTTGTTATCCCATAGATCCTTTCGCTGTTCTAAATTAATTGAATATTTCTGGGTATTGGGAGGTTACTTTGCTTTTCAAGGTTCGCCCATCTGGTGGGCAACAATGCATCGTGCTCATCACCGTTATACAGATTCATCTCTGGATCCTCATTCACCACGATTGCGTGGTTGGAAATACGCATATTATGGTTGGATTAAAGAATCGGGTTATCCAGAACATATTATGCCGACGACGCAGTGTAAAGACCTTACGAAAGACCCGCTATACAAGTGGCTTGAACAGGGTGGCGATTGGCGTAAGGCGCACAAACTTTGCTTTCGGCTTGGTATTGCCTATAGAATTTTATTAGTACTGTGTTTTGGTTGGGTAGTGGCGATTGCTGAGTTTACTGCTGCATTAATAGTGCAACATATACCGCTACTTCTCAATGTTGTTTGTCACATGCCTAAGCTAGGCTACAAAAACTATCTCACTGCCGATGGTAGTGTGAATGTCTGGTGGGTAGCAATACTAACAGCCGGCGAGGGCTGGCATAATAATCATCATGCTTTTCCTGGCTCAGCGCGCAGCGGGCTGAGACCTTTTGAAATTGATCCTTCCTGGCTGACATTGCGCTTTATGAAACTGATTGGCTTAATTAGCTGGATGCATGAGGAGACTATATTGTCCAAATATACACCGACTGTTCAGAAGACTCTTTCGTCGGTGGGATAAACAGAATTCGTATCTGCTAGAAGATGTTAAAGATTCGAATAGTTTTATGAGCGGTTCAACGCATAAGCTTGTTAATACTTGGCAATTTATAGGTTTTTCTTAATCCAAACTTGAGTTCAAATCTCGTGCGAACGAGAGTTAATGTATTCACCTACCCTGTTGCCCAATTGGGTTTGCAGTATTAAAGTAGACAGCCCGCTAAAAAAAGAATATTTCTTATGTGTATTCTGCGGTACTATAAGGAAGGCAAAGTATATTTGAGAACGAGTGATCGGGGCTGAGAGCCCTTAACCATTGCCGTTATTCGAGATGTTGTGACCAGGTGTCTTCGGAACCAGGCAGAAACAGGTGAATGGCAATGATAATGACTATTTTGGGTTTTATTCTTTTTTTAGTTGTCGCTGCAGTGTGTGCATTGATAGCGGAGCGATTGGTACCAAATAAAGTGCCAGGTGGTTTTGCCACTTCAGCAGTGGTTGGATTGGTTGGTGCCTGGATAGGTGGTAGTTTGATTGGACATATGGGACCTGATTTTATGGGCGTGTCTTTGATTAATTGCATACTTGGTTCAGCGATTTTAGTTTTTGTTGTATCGATGGTATCTAGATATATTCCGCTAAACGCTCAATAGGCACGGAGTAGAATATTCATTTGTTTGCAGCAGTTTGAAAAATAGGAGCATAAGAAATATATGAATTGGGATCAAGTTAAAGGTGATTGGAAACAGTTCCAAGGCAAAGTCAAAGCCAAATGGGGCAAATTGACTGATGATGATTTAAAGCAAATTGGTGGTAAAAAAGATGAGCTCGTCGGCAAATTGCAAACGCACTATGGCCACAGCAAAGAAGAAGCTGAAAAACACATTGATGAATTCATCAGTAAGGTTTAAACGGTGACATTGGTTTGTTACATTCACTGGAGATAACACTAATAGTTAAAGAGAGAAAGAGTATGAATTTAACAAGAAATCTAGCAGCCTTTGCGCTGCTAACAAGTGGAGTATTATCGGTATCATTACCGGTTTTTGCTGACACTGAAACTACAACAGTCCGAACAACTTCGACAACGACAAATGGGACAGAATTCAATCTGCCAACTACAAGTACTTATGTTTTAATCGATCCGATTACAGGGAGCATGAAGGGAAATTTTGACCCCACCCGTGGTTTAACTGATACACGACTGGTTCAATCAGGTTTGGTAGTTATTAATCAGGGTACGGGTAGAATTATGGCTACAGTTGATGCCAATGGTAGGCCAATAGATGTTACTTCAGCACCAGCTTACGATTCGTTAGTAGTAGCAATTGATACTCGACGCTCTGAGTTAGATCGCATGATCACAGATGGCCTGAGTAAAGGAACTATTAATCCTACGCAGTCCGCACTTTTACGGGCAGACTTGAATAAAGCCGAGGCGCAGGAAATGGCAGCCAAACAAAGTGGTGGAGTTTTTACTTATTCCGAAGCACTTTCTTTAGCCCTTGCTCTCAATAATTTAGGAGATCGCGTGGTTCCCCTAATGCAAACAAATACGATAAGTCCTCTGCTTGGTGCCCGGATTATCAGTAACAATGGTCAATTGCTAATGGTGGATGAAATTGCCTATCGTAAAGTGCAACTTGGGCAGAGGATCGATGATGAATATACAGCTGGCAGATTGTCAGCACAGCAAGTAGCTAGTTTGAAAGATCAGCTAAATGCCGTTGCTTCTCTGGAGACTAAGTATAGAAAGAACGGGGAGCTGAGCTCGTCAAATGCCGAAAAAATTTCCGCAAAGCTTGATCGAGTGAAAACAAAGCTTGATGAGGATGTAGCTTATATAAATGATAAGCGCTCAAGAATTGGTATAAAAGTCAATTAGTATCTTGACTGATTTTTGGAATTAGCATGAATGTATAGGAGCCGCGACTAATTCTAGATTCGTGATCGTCAATGGTCGATTCGTAATGGTAAATAACAAGACTCAATAATGACAATATACGTCAGGATCAAAAGTAAACATCACTTTGAGTAAGGGAGATAATATGATTTACACTTTAATATCGTTGCTAGTACTTTTCTGGCTTGTGGGACTGGTCGCGCATATCGGCGGTTCATTTATTCACACGCTACTTGTGTTAGCGCTAATAGTTTTTGTATTTAATCTAGTTACCGGCAGAAGAACGACTGTTTAGTAGCTAGCATTCTGAAGCCCGAAATAGCAGATACATCTGCTAATCAGTTAGCAGTCTAAGGACTGAATAATATTATGGATATAAGAGGAGAAACAAAATGAAACAAGCAGTAATTTGTATAGTCCCTAACCGACCACAAGCCGAAGCAATTATCACTACATTGGAAGCGGCAGGCTTTCCCAATGCAGATATTTCAGCGCTAATGCCTGATACAAGCGGTGTTCGTGATATGGGACATGAGAAACATAGTAAGGCTCCAGAAGGTACTTCAGCAGGTGCTGGCGCTGGTGCTTTAATTGGTGGAGCGCTAGGGTTGTTGGCCGGTATGGGGGCTCTTGCAATACCAGGAGTAGGACCATTTATCGCAGCAGGTCCAATAATGGCAGCTCTTAGCGGTGTAGGAATCGGCGCAGCTACAGGTGGTGTTGCTGGTGGTTTGATTGGCTTTGGGATTCCCGAATATGAAGCTAAGCAATATGAAGGTAAATTGCGTGAGGGAAATATTCTTATTTCAGTGCATACTGAGAAAGGTGATCAAGCAAAGCGCGCCGAAGACATTTTTAAAGCTGGTGGTGCAAAGAACATACAACGCACCGATGAAGAAGCAGTAAAAAAATCCTGAATGTCTTGTAGTAGCTGGCGGTAATTTATAGGGAATCATGGCTCTAATAGCTATGTACCCTATTGAGATAAGCCTGGATATGAAGACTCTATGTATGGCACAGCCAGGACTATTTTAAAAGTCCTGGCTGGAACTTTGCTGCCCCGTACATTGCTTCAGGTCCTTCTTCTAATTATGCAGATTATAGAAACTGAAAAAAGCCGCAGTTTGGCTCGGATATTTGTTGGGTGTTGCCAGTAGCAGATCTCTTCCAGTGCTAGCAAAAATTTATATAGCTCGCACGGGGTGTTCAGATAGGCTTTGTAGTATTAGAATAGACAAGCATTGAAACAAAGAATCTTTCTTCGGCGTATTTTCAGGTATTATGAGCGAGGCAAAGTATGTTTGAGAATGAGTGATTAGGGCTGAGAGCCTGTCAATATTGCTGTTATTCGAGCTGTTGACTAGGTGTCTTCGGAATCATGACAGTAACAGGTGAGCAGTATGTCCATTCTTAGTTTTATTCTTTTGTTATTCCTTGCAATAGCATATACCTGTTTAGGGGAGCTATTAGGAACCAATAAAAAATCTGGTGGTTTGGTCACCCCAGCAGTGATCACAGTAAGTTAGTGGATTGGCGGCAGCCTGATCTGTCGTTAGTGAAGGAGGCAGAGATAATATGATTTACATTGTTATGTCGCTGCTTATACTTCTCTGGTTTGTTGGATTTGCCGCACATGTTAAAGGCTCATTTATTCACCCATTACTTGTAATAACACTAATTGTGTTTGTATATAATCTAGTCACTGAAAGAAAACGAAGCACAAGAATGCAAAAATTTTCTGGATTTGATCAGAGTGCCACTAAGAACAATTGAAAACAAGAAGACCTGAAAGAATTGATGAGCTTTTTTGCTTAACAAAATTTTGGTGTCCGAAAATCTACTAAAAGACAAAATAATAAAAAGAGAAATGAAATGAAACATGCTGTTATTTGTATAGTGCCTAACCGTTTCCAAGCTGAAGTAATCATTTTTTCATTGAAGGATGCTGGCTTTCTTAACACTCAGATATCAGTGTTAATGCCTAATATGAGAGGTGTTCGTGATATAGGAGACGAAAAAAGGAGTAAAATTCTAGAAGTTGTATCTACAAGCGTAAGCCCAGATGCGTTGATTGATGGCGCGTTCAGTTGGTTGACTGAATTGCGGGCTTTTGTCATCCCCGGAATTGGACCGTTCGTTACTGCTGGACCAATTCTAGCTGCTCTTGGTGGCAGAGCAATTGGTGCTGCCACAGGCGGTGTCAGTGGTAGTTTGATTGGTTTGGGTGTGCCAGAATACGAAGCCAGACAATACGAAGGCAAACTGCTTGAAGGTAATATTCTTGTTTCCATTCACACTGAAGAACGTTATGAAGCAAAGCGGGCAGAAGATATTTTTAAAGTTGCTGGCGCACGCGACGTAAAACGTACTGGCGTGGAAGCAGTAAAAATAGCCTAGAGATCCCGGATAAAAGATGCTTTGTGGACGGTTCCTTTATTTAACTATTCATAAAATAGTCTCAAATCATAAGTACCAGATATGGTATTGCCCAGAACTCTTTTGAGCAGTCCTGGGCAATATATTTCGTCTAGCATCAATTGATTAATATTAACTAGACCTTAGCACCGCGCATTGTTCGAGAGAGTACTGCTAAAGCAAATACCAGGATGGCTGAGCCAATAATAGTTGGTACTAGGCATACGCCTTCTAAAGATGGTCCGAAACTGCCGCACACATTGCCACCAATCCATGCTCCAATTATGCCCACTATAGCAGCCGTAAAAAAGCCACCGGGAATGCGTCCAGGCACGAAGTATTCGGCAATCCAGGCACAAACAGCGGCGACTATAAGAAATAGAATAAAACCGATGATACTCATAAACGTTTTTCAACCTCGCAACATTAATAACCCGTCAGATGAGGTCAAAGAAAACGGCGTTGTTAGCGTGGTCTTAGATCTAAATAGATCCGTTGATGACCTTATCTGTTTACATTATACGCCTTTTATGCTGATTTCTCGCTACTTTAATAGTATTGTCCCAATTGGCTTGGCAGTACCCAAGTAGACATGATTTTTCCGGTGTTTTTAGCGTCTTTTGGCATAAAAAATCAATTTTTGAGCTTACTTTTCAAAGCATTGTAGATAGAAGCACGCGATATGCCAAGTATGTCTGCAGCAATTGATGCGGCTCCGCGTAGTTGCAGCAAGCCTGCATCGGCCAGAGACTGAATTAATTGGCGTCGATGTTGACTTGTAAGATTACGAGGTTGAACATTGTGACGAGAGGCGAAGGATTCAATAACTTCGCGCAGATCATCAATAGAGCGAGCACGCAGCGTTTCTCTCACTGGAGCGTTCATTGCATCAGACAATGTCAGTTGTGAAATAACTCGCTGAATTGAAGAAAATAGTGAAATATCAAGATTAAGGCAGAGTGCTGCTATAAATTGACCTTGGCTATTTCGCAATCCGATCGAAGTGCTTTTGACCGAACGTCCATCTGGAAAACTATTAGCATAATTTTGCACTATATCTGGGAAAGACTGATTTTTGATGCGTGCCAACCCCATTTCTGATGTTGGTTGTCCGACCTTGCGCCCAGATAGTGGGCATTCGATGGCAATGATTGAATTGTTTGGTTTTCGCAAATCGTGCAATACCACTTCGCAGCAAGGAGCGAACATTTTTCCTAAGGCTTCGACAATCTTGCAAGCCTCGCGCAGAATGAGCTCATTCTCTTTTTCAACTAAAGAGCTGGACTTGCTCGATGAGGCTGGTTTATTAGTTTTTTGACGCCCGCTCTTCGACATAAGGTAATCATACCGTAATTTAGCTCCATATTTTACACTTTGTATACAGTTCTACAAAATGACACGCACTTTTACAAACAGTCTAGTATTATATAGTTTGTCAATATTTCCCATATAAGTGCTTAAGGAGAAAGATATGATTGATACTGTTCCGTCAGTTGGTTACGCAGAAATTGTAAAAGCAGCCAAAACGCTTGAGGGTATTGCTAAGCGCACCCCTGTATTTACATGTCAGGAAGCCGACGAGCAGACCGGGGCAAAACTTTTTTTTAAATGTGAAAACTTTCAACATATGGGAGCATTCAAATTTCGTGGTGCTTATAACGCCATGGCCAATCTGTCTGAATTACAAAAAAAACAGGGAGTGGTAGCATTTTCCTCCGGTAATCATGCTGCTGCTATTGCTTACTCGGCGCGATTACTCAAAGTAAAAGCAACAGTTGTTATGCCAACCGATGCACCCGCCATAAAAGTTGCCAATACTCGCAAACATGGCGCCAAAATAATTCTCTACGACAAACATAAAGAAGACAGAGAAGTGATCGCTGCACAATTGGTGAGCAAACTGGGACTTACATTAATACCGCCTTATGACAATGAATATATACTTGGTGGACAGGGCACAGCAGCTAAGGAGTTCATTGAAGAAGTGGGCAAACTTGACTATCTTTTTGTTGGTATCGGTGGAGGAGGTTTATTGTCCGGCTCAGCGATTATGACCTCTCATCTCTTGCCCAATTGTGTAATTTATGGCGTTGAACCAGAAAAAGGCAATGATGCGCAGCAATCTTTTCGCAGCGGAAAAATTGTTTCTATACCTATTCCAGATACCATCGCTGACGGAGCCCGCACTCAACATATTGGCGAAATTGTATTACCGATTTTGCAAAAATTCGTGAAAGACATTATTACGGTGAGCGACGCGCAATTATGTGCACAAATGAAATTCTTTGCTGAAGAAATGAAAATGATTGTGGAGCCCACAGGCTGTCTTGCGGCAGCGGCAGTGCTCAATAAAGTTGTAGATGTGACTGGGGCTCGCGTTGGCATCATAGTTAGCGGGGGAAATATTGATTTAGAGCGATATTCTCGCTTAGTGGATTTAGATAATAATGTACGAGAGAAAAGCTAATGCTATTTGTCAAAACAATTGATGCCCCAATTCCCGCGGGACATTATTCGCAGGCAGTAATTGCCAATGGATTTATTTTTGTTTCTGGTATGTTGCCAATAATTCCCAATAGCGGTGTTCGCTTACCGGAGGGAATAGTGGCACAGACTGAGCAAGTGTTTAAGAATCTGGAATTAGTTCTGAAGGCAGCTAACAGTGATTTAAATCGACTCGTCAATGTACAGTTATTCATACCCAGGATAGAATTCTGGACTACCATAAACCAGATTTATGCCAAAACGTTAGGATTGCACAAGCCTGCTCGTACCGTAATCCCTTGTGGAGAATTACATTATGGCGCGCTCATTGAAGTGAATGCCATTGCAATAGTTGGTGAGAATGAATTACCTTAGTTAGTAAGCCGCTGATCTGACTTATGAGCTACAATGACAATATTAAGGATTTTAGAACTAGTTTATATTCTGGATTTTACTTTTCTTTTGGAGATTTGCAATAATGTCGACTACAAAAAAAATTGTTATGGTAGCAAGTGCGGTGGCATTGTTTGTGTCATCTTTGCCAGCGATGGCTGTTGCTCCGGTAAGTCATCGTTCCCAGCGTCAAAAGCTTAGCATTACGAGTAATGGGTTAAATAAAGACGGACAGCCAATTTGGAGTAGCAAAATAAGCGTTCCCTATCGTTCGTGGATTCCGGTAGAAAAGCCAAGTGCAGTATTGTTATGCGTCCATGGACTCGGTTTTAGCAGCGAATCGTTTACTGAATTTGGCAGACGCATGGCAGGTCGTGGCTTTGCGGTATACGCTGTGGATGTGCGAGGTTTTGGTGAGTGGATGAAACGTCAAGGTGAAAATCAAGTAGATTTTGAAGCCTGCATGCTGGATATAGAATCGGCATTGCGTACTTTGCAGAAAGCGTATCCACGCCTTCCTGTTTTTCTTGTTGGTGAATCAATGGGAGGAGCTATTGCCCTGCGTGCCACATCCCGCTATCCAGAACTAGTAAGTGGTTTAATTGCTGCTGTTCCCTCGAGCGATCGCTATGCCAAACTTAGTTCTGAATTAGTAGTAGGAACGCGATACTTGACGGGAAAAAATAAGCCAATGAATATCGGTCCAGAAGTAATGCAAAGAGCGACAGCTAATCCTAAATTGAGAGCAAAGTGGGAAGCTGAGCCCACCAATCGCATGAAAATGAGTCCTAAAGAGCTTAAGCAATTCGAAGATTTTATGAAAGGAAATCAAGATGCGGCAGCTTTGGTAGCAAACACGCCGGTACTTGTATTTGCTGGTTTCAAAGACAAATTGGTGAAGCCAGAAGGGACTATTAATCTTTTCAATGAGCTTTCTTGCCAGGACAAATTGCTTATGATTATTGGCGATGGCGAACATCTTTTGCTTGAGGAAAACCAACTGAGTGATATGCTTGCCACATTAATTGTTGATTGGGTTAACAACGAAGCGCACTCTGGTCGACCAGGCGTGAGGGCGCCCCAATAATATAGGAATAGATAAATATGAATGAGCTAAAGAGAAAATATATACCTCTGAGAGAATTGTCCATTCTTAGTCTGACTGTTGCGATGTCTTTGGGCACTGTTTTAAAAGTTCTGCCTGCGCCGGCAAAGCCAATAAATACAGATGAAGGTCAAGCAAAATTGATGCGAGAGGTTAACGCTGGTCAACAGTCACATCAACTAACTTTGAAAGAAGCTAATAGATTGCGCAAAGACCTGGCTCAAGTTGCGCGTAAGAAAGCAAAAATGCTTGCTAAAAACCGCAAATTGAGTGTTGAAGACGTAGCGAAATTGAAGAGTGATGTTAATGAAATTAGCGAAAACATTCACAGATTGGAATTGGAGAAACGTGCGCAATCTCACTGAGAGCTGCCACTGATACTGGTAATCCAATAGTACTTAAAAACATTAGCCGAAAAACTTTTATTTTTTTAGAAAATTAAGTATTGCGCTGTACATAAGAAGTGTCTATGGATGATTAAATGTTATTTGAATGAATCAGCGGATCATTTTGGTGTTGTGCGACGCTGCGCAAAAGTCTTGGTAACTGGTTGTTTATTGCTAGCGGCTGGACGTTGTAAATAGCCCATTTCTTTTGACCGTACTAAAGGTGGTGTGGTGTCGCTAACAACTGGTTTGGGTTTTTTAGCGGACGAATGGTGTGCTGAGCCAATTTTCTTCGTCATAATGTATCCTCTCTTGTGAGCTAGTTCTCTTTAATTATTGTACCCTTGATTGCCTAAAATCTATCAAAAAATAACCTCGAAAGAAGCCTAAAGTATTAGAATGGATCACCAGGGAAAAAGCAATTAATGAATGCAGCGAAAATATAAAGCACCATCGGTGATACTATAAAATGTTAGAAGAACATTTTTTTATTTGCCCGTATTGCTGGCAACAAATTTCTATGTTGATTGATCTCAGTGCCGGGGGACAATCTTATATTGAAGATTGTGAAAATTGTTGTAATCCTATTGCTATATATTATGAAGTCGAAAGTGACAAAATAACTTCGTTTAGTGCTGAGAGATCGGTGGTATAGGCTACTGTGGCGTTGTGAAGTTCTATTCTAATTTATTCGAATGCATTTAAAAGCCTTTACGACATTGAATGTTATCAGACCAAATTTTTAGATTATTTCTCCGTAGTATGTTGCATATCTAACTATTTAGTCTGAAACGTCATATATATAACCAATTAGTTTTAACAAAAGAAAAGTACGAATTTTTCTAATTAATAGGATAAACTTCTAAACTAATTTAACAACCTCAGGGAGTAAATTATGAAAAGTAGGCGTAATAAAAACAAATTTCTAGTACTATTAAATTTGTTATTGTTCTGTTTTACAGCCACTGTTTGTGCACCCGCATGGTGCGCTGATAGTCAGCTGGAAGGTGTGCGTAGCTCTTTCTTTGATTTCACAGATGATCCATGGAAACATGTGGGACATGAAGAAGAAGCGGCTCGATTTTATGAAGATGGACTCATTGTTCTAGATAAAGGTGTTATTAAAGCATTTGGTTCTTATTCTGAAATTTCACCAAAATATCCAGGACTTAAAATTACTAATTTACCTGGGCGCATAATTGTTCCAGGCTTTATAGATGGACATGTACATTTTGGACAAACACGTGTACTTGGTTCATATGGCTTGCAATTACTTCCATGGTTACAAGAATGGATTTTCCCGGAAGAAATGAAATATAAAGATCCTGCTTATGCTGCTGAAGGTATTAAGCACTATTTTGACAATATGCTTGCAAGTGGTACAACTACAATGCAAGACTTTGGCGTATCTTATCCTTCGGCAATTGAAGCATATTTTGATGAAGCAAGTCGTCGAAATATGAGAGTCATTTGTGGCGTCTGCGGCTTTGATATCAATGCACCGGCTGAGATTACGATCAGTCCGGACAGATTTTATTCTGAAAGTAAACGCTTGATTGAAAAATATCACCGCCATGGTAGAAATCTTTATGCTATAACTCCACGTTTTGCATATGGTAGTTCTCCTGAACTTTTAGCAAAATGCGGACAATTACATAAAGAGTATCCAGATTGTTGGATTAATACTCACGTATCTGAAAATCCTACTGAAACCAGAGATGCTGCTGCAGCTCATAGTTGCAGTGACTATTTAGGTTGCTATGAAAAATATGGTTTGGTAGGACCTAAATTCACTGCTGGACATGGTGTTTGGCTTTCAAATGCCGAAATTGAAAGACTTTCAAAAGCAGGTGCTTCAATTTCATTTTGTCCCAATTCAAACACTTTCTTAGGTAGTGGACTTTTCCGCTTAGGAGCAGCAACAGATCCTAATCATCGTGTGCGAATGACCTTTGGCAGCGATATGGGTGGAGGGAATAGTTTCTCGATGATTAACGTACTTGACCAGGCCTATAAAGTGGGTATGTGCAATAATACTATGCTTGATGGTAGTATTGACCCACGTTGGCACAATGAAAGTGAAGCTGAGAGAAATAAATTGAATGCTTATCGAGCATTTTATTCTCTAACTCTTGGCGGTGCTAAAGGACTCTATCTAGATAATTTAATCGGCAACTTCACCCCTGGTAAAGAAGCTGATTTCGTTGTTTTAGATTGGAACGGTGGACCTCCTGCACAAGCGTGGCATCAATCCCTCATTTGTGATAAACCAGCAACAATACAACAAGCAGCACAATTGCTCTTTGGTGTAATGGCAGTTGGTGATGATCGTGCTGTTGATGAAACATGGGTAATGGGACGTCGACTCTACAAACATGGCGAGTTGGCGAGTCTTGCTCACGAGAGTAAAGGCGGCGGCGACGGTAAGTAGAAACTAAAAAACTAAAAAGTTGAGCAAAATTCTTTGCTCAACTTTTTAGTTTGGTCTTTATTTGATAAGCTATGGCTGAACTAGGTGACTTAGTTCTAACGGGCGTAATTGTGTGAAGGAGAATGATTCATGGTGGCTGCGCAGGAAAGCAATCAAACCCAGTCTGGCAGCGATAATAATGTCATAAGCAGACGCCGGTTTCTTTCAAAAGGGATTGTTTCAGCTGGATCTTTAATACTATTGTCAGGGTCAATTGGAAGTTCAGCACTTGCTCGAGCGCTCGGACATCCTAAATTAGACCTCAGTTCATTACAAGGCAAATTTGAAGGGAAACTAGTAAGTCCACAGGATGAAGACTTTAATAAATTAGTTTTTGGCGGTTTATGGAATAAACTTTATCCTAAACGGGCGCCGCAATTACTAGCGCAAGTGAGTAGTGACAAAGACGTAATAACCATAATTAAGTATGCTCGTGCTAATAAATTAAAAGTATGTGTACGAGGAGGCGGACATAATTGGTGTGCTCCTTCTATTCGCAATAGCGGCATACTTATTGATCTTACTAATTTGAATAAAGTGATCTCAATTGATGCTAAAGCGCGCCGAGCCATTGTGCAGCCCATAATTAGCAATCGAGAAATGCAGGCATGTTTGAAACCATACAATCTTGCCTTTCCAAGTGGGCATTGTCCGCCAGTAAAACTAAGTGGATATTTGCTTGGTGGTGGAATGGCTTGGAATCAAGGTGTGTGGGGACCAGGCGTTGAAAGTGTCGAAGCAATAGAGATGGTGACTCCTGATGGTGAATTAATTACTGCCAGTGCTAAGGAAAATCAGGATTATTATTGGGCAGCGCGTGGAGCAGGTTCGGGACTATTTGCTGTAGCCTTACGCTATCACTTGAAATTGTACCCCTTGCCTAAAGCCTTAACAGCAAGTGTTTATTACTATCCTTACGAGAACGTAGTAGAAGTCGCACAATGGCTGGGACCATTGGCAAGCAAATTGCCAAATAATGTTGAATTGAGTCAATTTGTCATTACAGCACCACCTGAACTGGCTGAACAATGCAAATCCAGCGCAGGCAAAGTATGTCTGGTAACAGCTACTATGTTTGCCGAAGATTTAACAGACGCACAAAATACTTTGAAGGCGCTTGATACATGTCCAATAATCGATAAATGTTTGTCAAAATCGATTGCTCAGCCGACGGATTTTGAAAAATTGTTTGATGCATCTGGAGATCTCTGGCCAGGAAATTTACGCTGTCGTGTTGATGCTTTATTTTCGAATTCAAGCATTGCGGATATATTTAAAGCGTTAAAGGATCATTTACTTGAAAGTAAATCTCCTAAGGCTGTATTTATGTTTGCATTATTTACCGGATCCAATGTGCCCGCGCCATTACCTGATGCTGCATTTTCGATGAGTGCTAAATTGTACGGTGGATCCTGGACGATGTGGGATAAGCCTGGCGACGATGCAGAAAATAAGAAATGGCATGAGAAATGCATTGCTCTGCTGGGGCCATTCATTGCTGGACATTATGTATCCGAATCTGATACTACTGGACACCCCGATTATGCTAAAGCATCGTATAAAGAGGCGAATTGGAAGCGTTTAGGAGAATTGCGCAAAAAATATGATCCAGAGGGAGTATTTTTTGATTATTCAGGTGGTTTAAGCTGATAATAAAGCAAATAATTAGCCGAGCTTATAGGTATATATATCGATCTGCCCATCACGGAAGGGAATTGTTTTTTCGTAGGCGCCACCAAGACGCTTAGCTACGGCGATGGAGCGCTCATTTTCGGGCAGAATTAAACTTATTATTCGATTCCATTTAAGCTCATTTATAGCTAATTCTTTTACCGCAGTAGCTGCTTCAGTGACATAGCCTTTGCCCCAGAACTTGCGAGCTATCGACCAGTTAAGCTCAGGTTCTGGCCAGTCCCCTGGGAACCAGATTCCTATAGGTCCAATCATTTGTCCGGATTCTTTTTCTACGACCGCATAAGGTCCGTAGCCTCTTAATTGCCAATGTCCAATATATGATGCTAACCAACGCCATGTTAACCAATCAGGCAGAGGTTCTTTGACTGTGTATTTCACACACTCTTTATCACTGAACATTTCACAGAGTGACTGCCAATCATTTTCCCTGAACATGCGCAAATTCAGTCTTGCTGTTTCCAGTGAATTTGGGACGAGCTCCTTCATTTATTACCTTACCTATTGCTTACACTTAAGATCTTGTGGGTCGAGATAGCTATCATTTTATACGATAAAGGTTTTTGTCGTGATTTAACCGACCGGAACAGCTGGATATGATCTTTTCAGTAGTTGAATTAAGCGCGCCGCGCATTTCTCGAGTGCTGGTGGATGCAATCCAAAGAATAAGTTTGGATCGATCACTTCTAGTTCTATCAAACAAGGTTGATTGTCAGGATTTCTAACTAAGTCAACGCGAGCAAAAAAAGCATGTGGTTGAATTTTTTTAACAAGTTTTTGTGCCAAAAGCAATTCAGCTTCATCTGCAGCAACAACTGTATCTTCAGCTTTATCTGTAGTCGGAAAGCGTATTTTTTTTACACAATGCGAATAATCTCCGTCTATAAATATGAGATTTCTTTCGCCGTAATCTTCTATGGAAGAATAATAAGGCTGAACCATAACCTCTCCAGTTTTCAGAAGATTCTCAATATGCAATTGCCCTTCGCCCAATGAGGTTCGGCTCGTATTTATACGTTTTACTCCATAAGCGGAAAGGCCTACACTTGGTTTTATTATGATGTCTGACCAGTTTTGTTCTTTTAAAAGAGATAAAATATTGACCTGACTGCCACGCTTTAAGTAAGTTGTAGGAATCACCGGCCAACCGCTTTTGCTCAGATCTTCTAAATAGCGTTTGTCGATATTCCAGTGTATAAGATCTGGATTATTTTTAAGAATAGTTTTGGATGAAACTGAATCTATCCATTTTAAAAATTCAACGGTTTTAAGATGGTAATCCCAGGCAGAGCGAATAATTGCTACTTTGACTGTTTGCCAATCTATATCTGTATCGTCCCAAACTAAAGCCTGGCATTTATATCCTTTACTTTTTAGCAAATTGAATAAGAACTGCTCATCGGCAGTCAATTCTTTCAATTGTGCGCAAGTTATAAAGCCAAAATCAATGGCAGGAGTGGTCATTTTCCCTCTATTTGCCTTTGCGGGCTGGTTGTTTTACCTTTTGACTGGATAGATATTCTTCGTAAGTACCCAGGAAATCTACAATCCCTTCCTTTGTAAATGCAAGAATACGTGTGGCTACTTCAGAAATTAAATCACGGTCGTGAGATACTACAAAAACTGTGCCAGGAAATGTAGATAATCCTTCGGCTAGAGCAGAAACAGCTTCCAGGTCAAGGTGATTAGTTGGTTCATCTAAAACAAGAATAGGATTTTTTTGCATAATCATTCTGGCCATTAGAAGACGTGCTGACTCACCACCTGAAAGAGTTTCGGTGGTTTTTAGACTTTCGTCCCCAGAAAATAACATACGTCCTAGAATACCGCGAATAAATTGTTGACCTTCGTCAACCACATATTGCATTAACCAATCAAGAGCTGTGAGCCCGGGCTTAATTGCTGTGTGATAATCCTGAGGATAATAACTCCACGTAGCGCTATCACCCCATTTAACTTCTCCGGCGTCCGGTTCTAAGTCACCAATCAGACAACGGAGTAAAGTTGTTTTACCCACACCATTTGAACCGATAATAGCAACCCTGTCACCACGGGTGATATCTAAGGTTAGGTCTTTGAATATAAATCTATTATCAAAACTTTTACTGAGGGCGCGTACTTTTAGAACTTCGCGGCCAATTGCTTTCTCTTGTTCGAATCTAATAAAAGGTCTTTGAATATTTGATCTTTTCAATTCTTGAGGGGCAAGGCGAACCATTTCTTTTCGGCGAGATTGCACCTGACTTGATCTTTGTCCAGCAGCAAAACGAGAGACAAAGTCCTGCAATTGGGCGATTTTCTTAGCTTTGTCACGATTGGCAGATTCTATTGTTGTTCTGGCCTGGATTTTATGCTCGACCATATCATCGTAATTACCTGGATAAACAATGATCGTGTCATAGTCGATATCGGCTATGTGAGTGCAAACTGCATTAAGAAAATGTCTGTCGTGCGAGATGACAATCAATATTCCCTCATATTTGCTCAAAAACTCTTCCAGCCAATGGATTGACTCGAGGTCAAGGTGATTGGTTGGCTCATCTAGAAGCAATGCGTCTGGGCCAGCAAATAAAGCTTGTGCTAACAATACGCGGAATTTATAGTCAATGGGCAGTGTACTCATTTTATTTTCGTGCTGTTCGTCGGGTATGCCAATACCTCGCAAAATTTCAGCTGCTGCAAACTCAGCGTTATAGCCATCTTCTTCAGCAATTATAGTTTCTAGATCGCCCAAGCGATTCATTTGTTCTTCCGTAAGATCTGGAACCTCGCATAGTGCGTCTCGCTCTTTAAAAGTTTTCCATAATTTATCATTGCCCATAACAACAGCATCAATAATGCGGTCGTTGTCGTAAGCATATTGATTTTGTTTTAAAACACCAACTTTAGGGGGACGACTGATAATGCCCCTATTGCTTGGCTCAATTTCACCAGATAAGATTTTCATAAAAGTAGATTTACCGGCACCATTAGGACCAGTTAAGCCATAGCTATTGCCGGGATGGAATTTAGCCGAAACATTATCAAACAGTGTTCTAGCACCGAAAGCCTTAGTGACTTCATTAACTACGATCATGCCCGTGGCTCCCTGGCAGAACCTGCCATATCAAAGATTGTCGCAAACTGCCTATTATAGCAGCTCTTGATTTCTTTGAAAAGTTGCTTGATTTATGGGGTTCATGAACGAAGCTCCAACTCTTCCCAGCGTGTGTATAAAGATTCTACTTTCTTTTGAGCCAAGGCACGTTTTTCGGCAAGCTCTTGTAAATAGGTATAATTACCAGCTGCTTCTGGTTTTTCCATTTCTGATTCAATTTGACCTACTAATGCTTCTGACTCTTCAATTTTTTTTTGTATTTTTTCTAGTTCACGTTTTTCAGAAGTTGAGAGGCCGATGCGTTCCTTTTTTTCTGAATGTGATTTAGAAGTATTTTGCTTGCCTCTTTCGGGGGCGATTTCATCAGATGCGGACAATTCTTCGAATTGCTCGTAATCAGCAAAATACTCTGCTTTACCTGAGCCATCTAAGGCCAATATTTTTTTAGCTACTGAGCTAAGCAACATACGATCGTGACTGACAATGATTATGGCTCCCGGAAATTCAATTAGACTGTCTTCCAATACTTCAAGCGACGGGATATCCAAATCATTGGTGGGTTCATCTAAAATAAGAATATCGGCTGATTGTCTCATTAGATTAGCTATTTGAATACGAGCTCTTTCGCCACCAGATAAAAAATTGATAGTTAAATGCAATTGATCTGTACTGAAAAGAAATTTCTTTGCCCAGGTTGATATATGAAAATTTTTGCCGCGATACATTACTGAATCACTATCTGGGCTCAAAGATTTTGCTAATGTTTTAGTTAAATCTAAGTGTTCTCTGTTTTGATCGAACCAAACTATTTTTAAATTATCTGCTTTCTTTATTGTGCCTTCATCTGGTTCAATTGATCCGACAATAAGTTTAAGAAGAGTAGTTTTACCACTCCCATTGGGACCGACCAGTCCTAAGCGTGAGCCTGAGGTGAGAAGAAGATCTAATTTGCTAAATAATTTCTTTCCGGCAAAAGATTTGCTTATGCCTTTTGCAGAAAATAATTCTTTGGTTTTTCTGCCTGAAGCATCAAAACCAATATCAATTTGTGCGACTGATAGAGCATTGCGTTCTTTAACATCAGCTAATTGATCCATTAGCTTACCCGCTTCTCTGATACGCTCTCGCGATTTTGTTTGTCTGGCTTTAGCCCCTTGTTGCAACCAGGCTATTTCTCTGCGCACCTTACTGGCTAATGATTGTTGTAAATGTTGTTGAGCACTAATTTGATCTTCTCGTGCCTGAAGAAATCTACTGTAATTGCCACTGATGCTTATAAACCCCTGTGGATATGCCACACTGAGTTCAATAATTCGATTAGTAATATTTTCAAGAAAAGCGCGATCGTGGCTTATTAAAACAAAAGGGAAATTACATGATTGTAAAAACTTTTCAAGCCATAATACACCTTGCAAATCTAAATGATTAGTTGGTTCATCGAGAAATAATAGCTCGGGCTGCTTGACTAAAGCACAAGCAAGAGACAATCTTTTTTGCCAGCCGCCAGAAAGAGAACTAGCAGGGGCTTCAAGGTCAGGAAAAACTATTTTTGCCATGGTTGAATCTAAAGATGCTTCTCTTTCGTGTTCAGCAAATTTCACTTCATCGGCGGCAGCTTTAATGACTTGCTCTACAGTTTTTCCCTGTTTAATAACGTCTTGCTGTCCCATATAAATAATACGCAGATTTCTGCGCTTCACTACTTCACCTTTATCTGGCTCAACTAAGTCGGCTAAAATTTTGAGCAAAGTTGATTTACCGGAGCCATTAGGTCCAATTAAGCCAATACGCTGTCCGTCCTCGATGCCTAAAGAAATATCTTTAAATAGTGGACGAGCACTATAAGTTTTACCAATAGATTGACAGCTGACTAAAGTTCCCATTTTTTATGGACTCTTTAAATGTACTCTTTAAGGGACAATAGTATATTGTAGAGCAGATAGAAAAGACTTAGCAAGGAAAATAGCGATGAGTGAAGCTTTGCCCCAAATTTATTTAGCCCGTCATGGCGAAACAGCATGGGCAATTACTGGGCAACATACAGGGCGCACAGACATTCCTCTTACACAATTGGGGGAGCGCAATGCTGTGCTTTTAGGAGAAAGGCTCAAAGGTCTGACTTTTGATGCTGTTTACACCAGTCCCCTGCAACGGGCAAGCAAAACGTGCGAATTGGCTGGCTTTGGCGCGGTGGCAAAAAAAGATCCAGATCTTATGGAATGGCATTATGGCGACTATGAAGGACTCACGACTGCTGACATTCAAAAAGACCATCCAGGTTGGAATATCTTTCGTGATGGATGTCCGGGAGGGGAGACCATAGAAGAGGTTGCTGCTCGCGCACAGCGAGTAGTTGCTCATTTAAGAGCAAGTACTTTAAGCAAAGCGCTTCTATTTTCTCACGGACATTTTTTGCGTTTCATTGCTGCCAGCTGGCTTGGATTGCCTATAGTAGATGCCCGCTTTTTTTCTTTGAGACCAACTTCGCTAAGCGTTCTTGCTTACGAGCATGATTTGAGTGAGCCCGTTATTAGTCTCTGGAATGACGATGGACGCCTTGGGCGCGATTAAGAAATAGAGCTACTTGACTTCGAGCTTTATAAGTAAATTTGCATTATTAATATCGCCGATTAAAAGAGAAATAAGTTCATACTGATGCATTCTATTTTCAATAAGAAGATAATTAGTTTTAAAAGTTACTATTGTGGAGATCTAAATTGCCGTCGGATATAGAAATAATTTTACGCTTACTCTTAGCTGCTGTACTCGGGGGTCTAATAGGAGCAGAGAGAGAAAGAATGCAGCGTGGTGCTGGATTACGTACGCATGCTTTAGTCTCAACATCATCAGCTTTAGTCATGGCAGTCTCTATGTATGGCTTTATGCAGGTAATATCGCCAGGCAGGATTGTTGTTGATCCATCTAGAATTGCCGCTCAAGTAATTAGCGGTATCGGTTTTTTAGGCGCAGGCATAATCATTTTTCGCAAGAACGCAGTACGTGGTCTGACAACGGCCGCTAGTATCTGGGCAGTGGCAGCCATTGGTCTGGCAGTCGGTTCTGGGCTATACACCATATCTATTGGCGCCACTGCTATTTTATCTTTCATTTTGACAGCTTTAAAACAATTAGAAAAAAGATTTTTTCCACAAAAAAATATTACTAGACTAACGGTTGGACTAAATTCAAGTGCAATCAAAGCTGTTTCTGATAAATTGAAGACTGAAGGGCTCAAAGTTTTAAGTATGAATGTGCGAGCAAATAAGCAAGACGATAATACGCTTAAGGTGGAGGCTATTGCTGAAGAAAAAATACTTGGACAAGTATTTCAAGAAATTCAGTCAATAGCAGGAGTTCATTCTGTATCTTATACGGGTCGTATTTTACCTGTGAATGACTGGCCTGCAGAGGAATTAGAAGAAGAGAGTTCGGTGTAAACGCGAACTCTCTTTGCAATAACTATGCGTTTATTTTTAAAGACCTCTCGCCTAACGAAAGCCGCCTGTGATGGATAGAGTTTCACCTGTAATCCAGGAAGAATCTTTAGAAGCAAAAAATACAGCGGCTGGAGCAATATCTTCAGGTTTTCCGATACGGCCAAGTGGTGTTTGCGCTTCTATATCTTTACGAAAATCACTTTTATCAAAACCGACAGCTTCTAAACCCTCAGTTTGCACCATACCAGGATTAATGGCATTTACGCGGATTTTGCGTGGTCCTAATTCTTTAGCTAATGACTTGGTGATAGTATCCACTGCACCTTTGGTGGCGCTGTAAATTGATCCAGTTGCTGGGGCAGATGTGCTGGCAATAGAACTTATATTGATAATGCTGCCACCTTCAGGACCAAAATGCTTTACTGATTCTTTAGAAGCGAGTACTAATCCGCGGACATTGAGATCAAACATTTTATCGAAATGTTCTTCGGTTACCTGTTCTATTGGCAAGAACTCGTAAACCCCAGCATTGTTGACTAAAATGTCAACTTTACCAAAAGCTTTTTTTGCTTCAGAAAATAAACGCTCAATATCAGCCTTCTTGGCTATATTCGCCTGGGCAGCAATCGCTTTGCCACCGGCTTTTGTAATTTCATTTACTACACGATCAGCACCTTCTTTACTAGATGCATAGTTAACAACAACAGACGCACCTTCTTTAGCAAATTGTTTTGCAATTTCAGCTCCGATGCCTTTGGAAGCACCAGTAACAACTGCTACTTTTCCACTTAATTTACTCATGATAATTATTTACTCCCAAATTACTTTGATATATTCTATAGTAGACCGGTCGGTCTATTTTGTCAAGTTAGTAAACACACTATTATGTTTCGATAACGAGAGCATTTTACAGTTTCTCTTGTAAACTCATTCACGAATTCTTCACTTTTGTGTATTAGCATTCAATGCCTACTGGTTATCACATATTATGGAGTTAGAAAGATTGGTATATGAAAGATTTTAAGAATATATTTTTAGGGCTGGTTAGTGGTGGTGCTGTAGCAATGAGTTTGAGCACTTGGGCGGTACAATCTTACGCGCAGTCGGATGAGTCCGCTACGACTTCAGAAACAGTAGTCATTAGCGAAGTTCCTGGAAACCCTAATTGGGAGTATCCAGCCGAACGTGGTCCATGGCCAAAGAGATTGGGATTAAATGATGAACAAATGGAGCAATTGATTTCGTTAAAATCTGATTACAGTATAGATACGGCCAAACAGAAAGCGGAACTTAAAGCAGATATGAAAAAAATGATTCTGCTTATGACTGAACCAACCTTGGATAAACATGCAGTATTTGCCTTAAATGAAAAGATAAACTCTCTTAAGGTAAGTCTTTCTGATGCTCGTGTTAATCAGATGCTAAAAGTCATGAATGTAATGACAGCTAAACAAAGAGAAGAGATGCGACACCATATGCTTACACAAGCATTAAGCCACCATGGTCATTCAATGGGAGGCAGGCATCACAAAGGCGATCATCAAAATCATTCAGCATAAAAAATAGTCCCTTTTGTTAAATAACAATCTCTTCTTGGTGCTTCCGGGAAGGGATTGTTTCTTTGATTTGAATCTTGAGGAACTTTTATCAAGGCAGGATGTTGCCAAACTGGAGGGGGTATTCTTATTTTTAATGGCTAGCCTGGGCGCTATAATATCGGCAATAGAAGTGGAGACTAGTCGGTCTATATCTTTGAATGGCAGGTAATGTATGTCGCAATCCAAACCACTAACCATTTGTGAACTTTGCGATCAATTCAATTCTTTCGATAAACGAGTTGCTGTACTTGCTTTTGGAGCAGAAGATAAACGGCAATTGACTTTTAAAGATCTTTCAAAATTAATCAAAGAGCTTGCCGCCGGTTTGCAAAAAGCTGGATTAAATAGACAAGAGGCTGTGATAATATTTGCCAGTAATAGTCCGGAGTTTATTATTGCTGCGCTGTCTGTAATTTACGCAGGTGGTATATGTTTGCCTGTCGATCTTCAATCGAGCGACGAAGTCCTCAATCATATTATTGAAGATAGTGAAACAAAAAGAGCTTTTGTGGATGCTAAAGGGTTTGAGCGTTTGCACAAATTGCATAAGGCTAAAAATATGCAATTTATCCGTTTGGACGACGAAAGTGAATCAGACAATTGGCGCAAACTGTTAGTAAAAAAAATCAAGGATAGTGAGGAATCTACACAAGCCACAGATCAAGCAGCACTGTTTTATACATCAGGGACTACTGGACTACCTAAAGGTGTGCCGTTGACGCATACTAATATTATGTTTCAACTAGACGCTGTGCAAAAAACCAGACTACTTAAAGAATCGGACAAAATATTATTACCATTGCCTTTATTTCACGTTTATCCTTTCTGTGACGGGCTTTTAGTACCTTTTTCTATGGGATTAACTGTTATCCTGCCCAAATCTGTAACTGGTCCGGAAATTATACGGGCAATAAAAGAAGGCGAGGCAAACGTTCTAGTCGCAGTACCGCGTCTTTTAAGAGCTTTGTATGCGGCCATTGAGACAAAGGCCAGATCAAATAATATAGATAGCACCGCCTTTGATTTTGCATATAATTTGTCCAATTTTTTGAATCTCTGTTTGAGATTGAATCTTGGCAAAATGGTATTTCAAAAGCTACATAAGCGCTTTCCAGACCTTAGATTGCTGGTATGTGGAGGCGCTCTCTTGGATCCAGAATTAGCGCGCAAATTAATGACTCTTGGCTGGCAAACGGCTGTGGGTTATGGATTAACAGAAACGTCCCCTTTGCTAACTATTCGCATGCCAGGAAATGGGGATCTTAAAAGTGTAGGCAAGCCGATTCCTGGCGTCCAAGTACGTATTCTAAAAGTTGCAGATATTACTGAAGAAAATAATGATTCGGATAAAGGTGCCAAAAATAACAAGGAAGATAATGATTCGGATAAAGGTGCCAAAAATAACAAGAAAGATAATGATTCCGATAGAGATGGCAAAAATAACAAGAAAGATAATGATGTCGAAAACGGGACAAACGAACAACCCGAAATCCAAGTGAAAGGTGAAAATATTTTTGCTGGTTATCGTAATTTACCTGACAAAACCAAAGAAAGTTTTACCGAAGACGGTTGGTTTAAAACGGGCGATACCGGCTATATGTTGTTTGGAAATTTGCATGTAACTGGACGGATTTCTATTACTATAAAAAGTGAAGGCGGAAAAAAAATTCAGCCAGAAGAAGTTGAAAAAGCATATACAGACGATCCTTCGATCCGAGAAGTAGGAGTTTTGCAGAGTAAGGGACAGTTAGTGGCATTGGTGGTGCCTAATATTACTGCTATTGGACATAATAATCCTCACGATAAAATTGCTGAAATAATTAAGAAAAAATCTGAAACACTTCCTTCTTATTATCGTGTTACTGATTTTGCCATTAGTAAGGAACTTTTACCACGCACTAACCTTGGCAAAATTCGTCGTCATGATTTAATCGACTCTTATGAAAAGGCAAAAACTGAAGAGAAAAATGGAAAATCAGGTAAAGGTGACCATAAAGAGCAAATGTCTGCTGAAGACAAAGCCCTATTAACGCAACCTGTTGCCAAAGCGGCATGGGATTGGCTCAATGAAAAATTTCCTGATGCTGAAATTACATTTGATAAAAGCCCGCAACTTGATTTAAATGTTGATTCTCTTGAATGGCTTAATTTGACCCTGGAAATTCAAGAACGTTTAGGCATTGAACTCAATGAAGAAGCAATTGCCCGAGTAGACACAGTGCGTGATCTAATAAATGAGATTATCGAAGCGTCGCAGTCGGGTGCAAAAAGCGAATCTCCTTTTGAAAAGCCTGAGCATTTCTTAGATGATAGTCAAAAAGAATGGCTGCAGCCTCTTAACCCTTTTATGTTATTTCTGGCAAAGATGCTTTATTGGGCAAATTACTATCTTATGCGTATTTGTTTTAGAGTTTCTGCTGAGGGTCTAGAAAAAATACCTAAAGGACAAGTTGTTTTTACTCCAAATCATGCTAGCTATCTGGATGCCTTTGCTATTTTTGCTGTATTGAGTTTTACAAGATTACATAGGACTCAGTGGGCAGGTTGGGCGGGCATAGCGTTAGCTAATCCATTTAATGCTTTTATTTATAGATTAGCTCAAGCAATTCCAATTGAACCGCAACGATCGCTTATTTCTAGTCTTGCCTTAGCTGCTGCTGTTCTGAAAAACAAAAAAAGTTTAGTTTGGTTTCCAGAGGGCGAGCTCACTTTGACAGGAAGGATTTTACCTTTCAAATCAGGGATAGGAACACTTCTGCAACACTGTCCGGTTCAAGTTGTGCCTATGCGTCTTATCGGCACTCGCGAAGCCTTACCAAAAGGGGCCCTTTTCCCGCGCTTTAGTAAGATCACTGTAGTATTTGGTGATCCAGTTTTGCCGGAAGAATTATTAAAAGAAGGTAGCGGAGATACTGATGCTGAGCGAATTGCAAACTGTCTGCACGATAAAGTTAGAGACTTGCTCATTTCTCATAAAAAGCACAAACAAAACTAGAGATAGATTATTTAGGTTAAGGCTTAGTTTTAACTATTGTCTTTTTCTTTTTTAGTAATTCTTGTAAACGCGGGAGTGCTGCGTTAGCAGCATCTTCTCCAGAGGCAATACCGCGTTTTATATCGGCTTCATTGGTAGTAAACATAGGCATATCGATTTTTGGATAAATTACAAGATCTGCTTCTTTCCAACGATATTTATCAATTTCTGCTTCCATAATATCGGCCACTCTCATCCCGAGAGCGCGCATAGAACAAAACTTTCGCTTTTGCTCATTTCGAATGGGTGAATCAGCAGGAACGGCAATCATAATATCTGCGGCAGTTAATTGCGCACAATTGGTGGGCAAATTTGCTTTTATGCCGCCATCGATAAATATAAGATTGTCTATTGTGACTGGACGAACCAAGAGAGGAAGTGCACTGCTAGCCGCAACAGCCTTGCATAAATTTCCACTGCTGATCATACACGTGTTACCACTTCCCAGATCGGTGGCTACGGCTGCGAATGGTATTTTTAGATCTTTAAAATCATCTGGCAGTTTTGTATGTAAGAATTTTTCTAGCTTGGCGCTCGTCGTTAAACCGGCATATGGTTTAGGAATAAATAAATAGAGAAATCTAAAGAACGGGTAAGTAAGCACACTTAGAGTTACATTGGGCGTAACGGCACGCTGCAGCTTACCGCTGTAAGCCATTTGCTCAATATCTTCTAAAGGAACATTGGCTGCATAAAGAGCGCCAATAATAGCTCCGGCACTTGTGCCTACAATATAATTTATAGGAATATGATTTTTGGCAAAAACTTTTAAAATGCCAATTTCGGCTAATGCCCTGCACCCGCCCCCTCCCAGAACCAAAGTAAGTCTTTTAGGAGCATTCGGTTCATCAACGGAAGGTTCAGCAGCATCTGCTGCAATTTTAGAGGGGTCGGCAGTTACTTCTAACTGTTCATTAGCATGAGGAGATGGCTCAGCTTGGGCTAAGTTGCTCGAAGCCATAGATATGAATAAAGCAATGAAAATGTATTGGATGGCATAGTTCATTTTGAAGTTACTGGATTTCAATTTGTTTACCCATTGAGTTATGCAAAATGATGCGTAATAGGATTTATGTCCCGAAGATATGAACCGCTAGCTATCTATATTAGCACCTAGCCACGCTATTTAGGGTAGGAAATACACATTGATGAAAGCGTTGTCAAGATTATTTTTCTTAAAGTACAAAACTTTAATTGAGTACAGTAAGTAAAGACGGAGCGCAGCATCGTATGTGGTGGCATATCAATAAGGCGCAGATCCCAGGTGATGATTGAAGGATTGCTTTGTCAGGATGGCTTTAAATTCCTTGCACTTTTAAAGTGATATCATCTTGCGGTGAAAAGACGAAGTTTTTAATATTCGCGCAATCAATTGTGACATTGAAAACTGCATAGGGACTATTTAATATTATCGCGACGTTAAATTAAATAGCGCGAAATGAGGCGCAGAATCTCAGATAAAGATTGATATATGGGTCAATGCTCAGTAATGAAATTTATAATTTTTTAAAAATCAAATGGTCGTTATAGAATCAATTGAATATTTTTCTTCTCAAATAATGCCATGAGCTAATACCTCTGGCATCATTTGTTTTATATATCTTTATAACACTAAGTGAGAAAAACCCGTTTGGGTAAGTCGATATACCCGCTTGAGTGATTAATTTGGTCGTCAATCAGAGCATATTGTTTATGGTGACCCTGAATAAAAAAGGCTAGTCACTGAGTGAAAATGAATATTTTGTATTCATTATCTTGAAGACTAAGTAAACCACTTTCATAGAAAACAATTAGTTTTAATAATAACCATAAAAGGAGAAATTATGAAACGCATTTATTTAGCAGTATTGGCAACAGCGGCTCTTAGCTATAATCCCGCCGTCTATGTGAGTGCCGACCAAAATTACAATGCAGATAACACTGCAGAAAATGTTCGTGACAGAAACGAAGTTAATCCCACCGCACAGGATCAATCGAATAGAAAAGCTGACATCAAAGTAACAGCGAAACTACGTAGAGAGATTGTACGCACACGCGGTTTATCGGTGGATGCACAAAACATAAAAATCATCGACCAGAATGGTTGCGTGGTATTGCGTGGACCAGTAGATAGCGAACACGAGAAAACAGTCATCGAGGATCTTGCTCGTAAATGCTGTGGTGTTAACTTTAAGAATGAATTAGAAGTTAAAACCCCTTAGTTTTTCGATAAATAATACACACACAATAATTTCCTGCAAAATAGGAACAGGAGGACTTATGTCAGAAGCAGTAATTTGTATTGTTCCTACCGAAGTAAAAGCCAATCAGATTTATTTGGCTCTTCAAGGAGAAGGTTTTACGACGAGTGATATTTCTGTGCTAATGCCAGACAAAAACTATACTCGTGATCTCGGTCACGAAAAACATTCTAAAGCTCCTGAAGGTATTGCTGCTGGTTCAAGCACCGGTGCAGTTGTAGGTGGCACATTAGGATGGTTAGCAGGAATTGGATCTTTAGCTATTCCTGGATTAGGAGCTTTCGTTGCCGCCGGTCCTATAATGGCTATGCTGGGTGGAGCTGCTGTTGGTGGCGCTGTTGGTGGCGCTGCAGGTGGCTTACTGGGATTGGGTTTGCCAGAATATGAAGCCAAACAATATGAAGGCAAGCTTCGCGAAGGAAATATTTTATTATCTGTGCATACCACTAATGGTGAACAAGCTAAAAAGGCAGAAAAATTGTTTAAAAACTTTGGTGCACAGAACATTATGATGACTAACGAAGCAAAAGTAAAAGGGTAAGTAGATATTACAAAATTAACTAGACTGAGCTATTTATGAGGAGATTAATTATGAACTGGGATCAACTCAAAGGTGAGTGGAAGGAAGTTAAAGGCAAAATAAAATCAAAGTGGGGTAAATTAACCGACGATGATTTAACTGAGATCAAAGGAAAAAAAGATCAGCTCATTGGTAAACTGCAAAAGCATTACGGCCATACAAAGGAAGAAGCCGAAAAGCATATCGACGAGTTTGTCCGGTCAATGTAAAACCTTAGACGGATAGAATCTAGCCAATAGAAAAAGCTTTCTTACGGCTAGATCTATCCGCGCTAAAAACTTCGGAGCTCATACATTGAGATAAACCGTCAAGGAGGATGTTATGTCACTGTTAGGATTTATTCTATTTTTAATTGTTGCTGCTGTATGTGCAGGTATAGCCGAAATGTTAGTACCGAATTCAGTACCAGGCGGTTTTTTTACTTCTGCCGTAGTTGGCATATTAGGTGCCTGGATCGGCGGTAGCTTAATTGGTCACCTGGGACCAGATCTCGCTGGTATTTCAATTCTGCCGGCCATACTTGGTTCTGCTGTTCTTGTATTTGTGCTTTCTTTGGGTTTCCGGGGACGGCGAGGAGCAGTCTAGATATAGAAAGCGTTTCATGAATCAGTTGCTCAAACTAATATATCAGCGCAATGATCATGACACCACTTTGGGTGAAGAGTATTTAACTCTTCGCCTTTTATGGGTGGGAACGTAATCACATGTAATCAATTTACCGATAGGAGAAAAAGAGATGAATAACATCCACACAAAATCACAAAAAAGCGGCTGGCCACTACGAAGAAGCTGCTAAGCATCATAAAGAAGCCGCCAAACATCATGAAAAAGGAAATCATGAAAAGGCCGCGCATCATCATACCGCTGCGAGGGGCCATCATGCTCAAGCTGAAGAATGTTGCAATGAAGCGAGTAAGGGCTATGCTGAAGAGCATGGAGATAGCCAATAATTTCGCATATAAATAAAGAGGGATGAGCAGTTTGTTCATTCCTTTTATTATTCCGTATTATCGGTCCGAGATTTAAGGTTTTGTTGTAGTCGTAGTTGTAATTGTTTGCGAATTTGCTGCTTTTTTATGCTGTTTGATCGTTAGTTCATTTCTAACATTTGTAATTCCACATTTTGCTGCTAGATTGCCAATTTCCTGACGGTCATTATCATTTTCAACCTTGCCGGTCATAATAATTGCACCATCTTTATAAACTATATTAATATGTTTAGACTTCTCTGATATTTTGGATGATTGTTGAATAGCTATCCCTAATTGCCCTATGTCATTGCCGCCTGGTGTTTGACTGCCACTATTGGCTTGAGGAGCATTATCATCGTAATCAGTGGCTAAGCAATTTTGTTGGCTTATTAAAATTGCGCTTGTGGCTATTAAAAGTTTGAAGACTTTATTCATTGGTTATTGCTCCATTGATATTCATAAGTAATTATATACGTGCATGGAGTGAATGGATCAAAATTATCAAAGGTGATCACTCGCGTATGAAAGAAATGGTTGAGGCTGGCGAAGTTCAGAAATAAAACAATAGGGCAGCTCCTTTTGAGAACTGCCCTACGCGATTAATCGCTTAAATTGTTAGTGAGAACAACAGCCGCCGTCTTTTTTTGCACCAGCGGTATGCTGGGCTGAGGCTTGTTTGGCTTTAAGTTCTTCTTCCTGCTTCTTCTTATCTTCAGGCTTTTGCGAATCGCAAGCTGTTTTTTTGTGCTCCATTTGATCTTTGTCTGAGCTGCTACAGCTTCCTTCTTTATCTTTGGACATAATTTCTCCTTTTCTGAATCGCAAACAACAATAAATGATATGCGACCCGGCACCTCTTTATATTTGACTAAATCTAGCCATAATCGAATACTAACACGACTCCAGACAGTATTCAGGACTATTAATATAGTGGCAAAAAAATTTATATGCCAGGAGGGGACTGAATTCTTGCATTGGCTAAAAGAGGAAGGCATTTAGCCCCAGTTCTTCTCTATATTTGCGCCTGACCATAGGAAGTCTCAGGCAAATTTAATAAATCGCGCGCACAGAGAAGATGGTTTGAAATTACAAATTTAATATTAGGTTTGGAATTTCTTTCAACCCAGAGGTTTTAAATCAATTCTGTCAGGATTGCCGATTCTATGCATGTTTTTATTAATTATTTGGGGGAGCTTTTTCTGCGGGTTTATTTGCCGCACTGAGCGTTGACCATAAGCGATCGATTCGTTCGTTCAGGTCTTCATCTGCTTTGTGATGCTCATAGGGAACTAGCTTTTTTTCTAATCGTTCTACTCGTTGTTTCATCGGTAGCTTTTTCTGTACGCTGCCGAATACAAAATTTTCTAATGCCGCGGTTCGAGCTTCAAGTCCTTCTACAGGAGCAGCATCAAGCGCGAAAGGGTTCTGACGTTTGGGAGGGTCTGGTGTATTATTAGCCTGCTGAGCATTCTGATTATTGTGCATTCCCCGACCCCCGCCCATCATCCCGCCCATCATTCCGCCACCCATGCCTTGAGCAAAAATGCCAGGTGAGCTGATGAGATAAGTGAGGACGAAAAAAGAACACAGGCGCGACTTATAAGAGGAAGTTGTCATCAGTCGATTGTTTATTGTTTCTTGCATAATGCCCTATAGGTGATTGTAGAATGTGACTGTTGACCATACTATCAAAGTTTAGATAGCAAGCGGGTGTTGGAAGGCATTCTAGTTTTTTAGAATATCAA
>Ga0364919_10067_pt1 | contig 54364 bp, 31 predicted proteins | sample SorcelJu500001C7_2_FD_206953 | JGI IMG/M metagenome (GOLD analysis project Ga0364919, IMG submission 206953) | Enriched cells from Trout Bog Lake Hypolimnion, Wisconsin, USA - BchlTB.June20.5000.01.C7 | ecosystem: Environmental > Aquatic > Freshwater > Lake > Hypolimnion/Profundal zone | place... | reverse complement strand
CATTTCCCGCAATGGCCGTTGAAAAAATGGGGCAAGTTTCCCATGTTCCGCCAGGCACATAGACAGTCCTGTTCGTCTGGCCCTGCAACACAACAGGCACGGTGTATCCAATGCCAAAAGAAGTCCCATAGGCGATGGTGACAAAGTAGTTTCCGTTCGAAAGATTGCACGTCCACGTCGCGGGAGATGCGCTTCCGGCGCTGACGGACCTGTCAAGACGTGGATCCGCCATTTCATTCCAATAGGTTGCGGATGCTGTCAGGTTTACATTCCAGCCGTAGCCACGCCCTGCGCTGAAGAGAGAGCCGTTGTCATTCTGGTATCCGGAAACCGGTGCCGACGAAGGGCCGAAGTTGACAGCCAGCGAGATCACGTCAAAAGCCACAGTTGCAGCCACCGAGTTCGTATAGCCATCGTTGGCCTGAAACGTAAAGCTGTCAGGTCCTGTGTACCCCGCGTTCGGCGTGTACACGAGATTGGGCGCAACCCCTGAAAGCGTGCCGTGCGCCGGGGACGTCGTAATGTAGCTCAGCGATCCGTTACCGGTCATGCTGGCCTGAAGCGTGACCGCGACGGATGTGTTCATGCTGACCGTCAGCGTCGAGGCGCCCACTTGGTTTTGCGCCACCGGCGAATGGTTCGTCACCGCAATATACACCGTACCTGTGTTGGCATTCACGCTCCCGTCAGTGAGGGTGAACATAAAGCTGTCCGGCCCCGTGTAACCCGGATTCGGCGTGTATACCAAATTAGATCCCGATCCGGAGAGTGAGCCGTATGCCGTCGGCGACACCAGGCTGTACGTGACAGGCTTGCCGCTGTCCACCTTGGCTGTGAGCGTGATGGGCTGCGGATGGTTCGGGTACACCAGCACACGCTGATCAATGGCAAACGGATTCGGATTGTACTGGTAATACACCGTCACATGCCCGCTGGCATCGCCCACAATAATATCCGGCAGCCCGTCGCCATCCAGGTCCGCCACTGCCACTCGTGCCTCATTGACATAGTTTGAGCGTTTGCAGTAGGGGCCACCTCCGCCTTGCGGACAGGTGGAGACAGGCGGTGGGTTGTTCTGCCCAACCTTGGATGGATCGCCGACTACAATCGGCGCGCCGCCCGCCATGAGGTTCGTGTACCCGGTGGTGAACTGCGGGAAGTTCTTTGAGCCCGTGTTCTGCGCGTACCACACTGTTCCATCCGGAAGTCCGATGACCAAATCCTTCATACCGCCTGTTCCTGTCAGATCCGCCATGACCACGCTCTTGCGGCAGGCTGCGGGGCAAACGTTGGGAATCGTAATAATCGGATTATTGGGCACATTCAAAAAACTGTTTGAAGGCGTATAGGACAGCCGGTTAAACGATCCTTGACCGTTTGGATTCACCGCTGAGATATTCGTGTTGATGTTGTTGGCGGTGATGCCGTGGTTGTTGTCGGTTCCCAGTATGACATCCATGTTCCCGTTCGGCGAAGAGTCTGCAAACGCAGTGCCGCCTTCCGGATACCAATAGCACACTTCGTCACCTTGAATCAGATCGGAGATGCCATCGCCGTTCCAGTCGGTTACAAAGGGCATGTCGAAATAATAAGTTCCCGTCAGACCGGTGAAATTACAGAGCAGCTTCTCCCGGTACACATGCGTGTTGTTGGTCCCGAAATTGGATAGCACCCAAACACCCGGCGTCCAGCCTGACCAGTGTCCAAGCATCAAATCGTTTGTGCCGTTGTTGTTCCAGTCAACCATGCGCGGCGCCGCGCATGGCGGCACTCCACCCTGGCACGAACAGAAATGCTTGTAACTCACAATCTGCTGCCCATTTTCTCCTGCCAGGTAGCTGAATGCTCCCGGCGAAGAGGGTGGACTGTTGTAGCCGTTGAAAACAGGATTGCCCTTGGTTCCCTGATTGATCAACAGCGCCACTCGTCCGTCTGCCTGCCCGATCAGCAGGTCCATCAACCCGTCGTGATTCCAATCCACCGCCTCCGGAGCGGCCATCGACAGGCAATTGCTCGCCACATTCAATCCGAACATCGTGGGCATGGCATAATCGTACCCGCTGGTGTTGTCGAATTTATCTTGCGCGCCATTCGGGTCCACGCGCCGGAAAATCTGCAGCGGCTGATTGCCATCCATCAGTTGCACGCCTGCCTTGAAAACGGGTTGCGTCCGGGCAGCGGGTTGAGGCAGGACGGCAATGATCACCGTCGCGTTCACGGATGGCAGCAAACTGCCGTCGGCAACATTCCAGACATAACTATCCGGGCCCGTGTAGTTCATTGCGGGCACATAGGTCCAGTTATTGTCAGCCGTTGTGGCTCCTGTTTGCAGCGCAATGCCGCTGGATGAATACAACGTGCCGTTTGTCGGCGCCGAAACCAGCGTGAACGTAAGGGGTTGTCCTACGTTGGTATATGTATAACCCATGAATGAAATCATCGCATTGTTAGCACTGTTTTCGAGGCAGGAGACTGCCGTCTGCGTATTGTGAATAATGGGAGACGCTGCACAGACGGTCACGATGACAGTGTCGGTGGCGATGTTGGAGGTGTTGGTTCCGTCGCTGGCCACAAACGTGAACATGTCCGTGCCTGAAAACCCGACTCCTGGCGTATAGCACACGTAACAGGTATCGTCTGTCGGCGCCAGAGCGGGGTATTGCCAAGTCAGCGTTCCATGCGTCGGCGCCTGCACAACCGAACACTGCAATTGGTCAAAGGGGGTCGTGGTCGAGAAAACAGAAAGCGTAATCGGACACGGCGTACAGGCAAAGGCGCTGTTGGTGGTCGAATAGGCGCTAGGAGCGCCGAGTGTGAATGCCTCGGTCGGCAAGCCGCCAAAAGTTCCGCTCCATCCCGTAGTCCCGGAGAGGTAATAAACTGTCGCCGCAGTGTCGCCTGAAAACACACTCGAATCCGCAAGCGTCGGCGCATTGCCGCTGAATGAAATATCTACCAGGCTGATGCAGTTTTCAAATGCTCCGCTGCTGAGATAGTTCAGATTGGATCCAACCATGACGGTTGTGATCTGACTGCAATACTCAAACGCACCCATGCCTATGCTCGTGACGCTGTTGGGGATACAAAGCGTGTTGAGCGAAGAGCAGCCAGTAAAGGCATAATCACCAATGCTCGTCACGTGAGCGGGAATCGTCACGCTGGGCAGAGAAAAGCAATTATTAAAGGCGCTCTTGCCAATCGCAGTCACGCTGGCTGGAATACTCACACTGCTGAGCATCATACATCCATCAAACATGTAATTGCCGATCCATGTCACACCAGGATTCAAGACCGCGTTGGTCAATGCGTAGCAATTCTCAAACATATAAATGCCAACCGAGGTCACACTGCCGGGAATCGTCACACTGGTCAACTGACTGCAAGATTCAAACGCATCATTGTCAATTCTGGTCACACTGCCAGGAATGTTTACGGCAACAAGCATTGAACAGCCGTCAAAGGCTTGCACGTTGATGGTGGTCACCGTACTGGGAATCGTATAACTACCACTCATCCCCTGCGGACACTCAATCAAGGTCTGTTGCGCCTTGTCGCACAAGACTCCGCTTGCACTGCTGTAAACGGCATTGGACGAATCCACGGCAATCGCAGATAGCGCAGAGCACCCCATAAAGACAACAGCCCCGATGTTGGTCACACTGGCAGAAATCAAGACACTGCTCAGAGAAGTGCAATCATTAAAAGCATGGTCGCCAATGGCGGCGACATGACTGCCCATGGTCATGCCGGGCAATTTGGAGCAATAATAAAAGGCCCAGGAACCGATTCTTGTCACACCCGCGCCCATAGTCAGATTGGTCAGCGTGGAATACGCAAATGCATAGGCGCCGATGCTGGCCAGGCTGTTGGGAATCGTCACGTTGGTTATATTTGCACAGCCATAAAATGAATAGTCCCCAATGTTGGTTACGCCGGCAGGAATCGTGTATGTGGCAGGCCCTTTCCCTGGGTATTGGATGAGTGTGTCCTGTGCCGCGTCAAACAACACTCCGTTCGTGCTGCTGTACCAGAGATTGCTCGGGTTAACCGTAATGGCAGTAAGACTTGTACACTGACTCAATGCCTCCAACCCAATTTTGCTCACGCTGGCTGGAATCACGATTCCCGTCAACGCGCTACAACCAATAAATGCATAACGTCCAATCATGGTCACGTTGCTGCCCAATGTCGCGTTGGTCATTGAGGAGCAATATGAAAAGGCATAACTCTCAATATTGGTTACACTGTTTGGAATAGTGAGATTAACCAGGGAACTACAAAAAGAAAATGCCGAGTTCCCGATCCATGTGACATTAGAGCCAATGATCAGATTGGACATGGAAACACTTTGCAACGCATTGTCAGCAATGCCGGTAATAGGCAACCCATTGGTCGTAGCAGGAATAATGACGGTTCCACCACCGCCTGTGTACCCCGTAATGGTCACGGCCCCGGCATTGGTGCTGGTTGTAAACTGCGCATGCACAAACCCTGGCAGCACGCAGATCGCCGCAAACGCGGCAATCAAAACCAATTTTGCTGTTTTTCTCATGTGCGTTTTTCAAAAAGCTCTTACTGAAACGAAAAGGTTGTGCCGAACGGCGGATTGATGGTGTACGCGCCTATGTCGGTCTGTCCGGCGACCGTGCGGGCATAGGGCGCACCGCGTTCATCGTAAGTAAGACCGAGCGGATTGATGCCGGCATGAATGGCCACACTGTTGGTCTGAAGCGCGCAGGTTGGCTGCTGTCCCCCATTCCAAGCCAACGTCGAAAGACCAGGATTCGCAGGCGACGCCAGGTTGCCACCAAAATTGCCAAAACTGTTTGCCACACTCTGAGAAGCGCCAGACAGCGTCGTCGCCGCACCCACCCCGTTGGTGATCCCAAAGAGCGAATTGGTCACCCAAGCCGTCGCGGTTACATAGATGTCCGGTCCGGTTCCAACTCCAATGGAGTTGCTGGCAACCACACAACTGAAGAACACCGGACTGCCATAGACATATATGGCACCGCCATTGGTCCATGCGGTATTGGAGAAGAACGTGCTGTTATAAAGGACATTCGACGTCCCGGATGCATTCGAGAAATAGTAGTAGGCGCCGCCGATTCCTTTGGTTGCCGAGTTGCCGTAGAACGTCGAATTGGTGATCCCCAGCGTGGAATTTCCGCCGCAAAACAACCCGCCTCCACCGTAGACGGTATTACCGCTCCCGGGTGTGCCCGTACCTGCCGTATTGTTGGCAAAGGTGCATCCCACAATGCTCACGGGACGCCCACCCGCTGCCGGCGTGTAAACAGCGCCACCCGATCCAAACGCGGAGTTGTTGTTCGCAAACAACGTGTTGGCCAGCACACTGACGTTTCCGTAGAGAGCCCCTCCGTTCGTGGAGGCGCTATTCCACTCAAACACGCAGTTACTCACGTAAAGGGTTTCTCCCGCTGTATAAACAGCCCCGCCGAAGGCTGTGCCGGCCAGGTTGGTGGCCACATTGTTGCTGAACACGCAGTTCGCCAGAATCACCGACAAGGAGGCTGTCGTTGGAAGACTGTCAATTGCGCCTCCGTTGCCGTTGGTCGCGCTGTTGTTCAGAAACAAGCAGTTGGTCACAATCAGGTCAGGCGATACCCCTGATCCCACCGTGGCCGATTCGTAAATTCCAGCTCCGACTGGCGCTTGTCCATTTTGAATGGTCAGATTGGCGTAAATTCCCGGAAGCGCTGAGCTGTAATAAAAGACGGATGTGTTAGTCACCGCGCCCGGTTGGGCCGCCGGCTCAACAATCGTCGTGGCGGGATTGCTTCCCAGCAGCGTGACAATGTTGGTCATGCCGATTTGGGGCTGGATGTAGGTTCCCGAAGCAATGTGGAGGACATCGTTGGCGGACTTCTGCGCATGCTTGAGCGCATTCGTGATGGATCGCCACGGACTTCCCGAAGATCCGTTGCCCGTCGCATCGCTGCCGGAGGTGGCGTTCACATACCAGTTGGACGGCGCGAAGGGCAGGAAACAGACCGATATCAGGTTCGTTCCGTTGTAACCCGTAATCGTACTGGCTGTTCCGTTACTAAACGCCCCGTTATTGAAGATGAAAGCCAAGTTTGCCGTATTCGCGGATGGGCCATTCGTTCCGGCAAATCCTGAAAGGCCGACTGTTAGCTTATTCGTGGCCGTGCGTGTGGCTGTGGCTGTCAGTCCGTAGGGCACGTTGGTCGGCGTGATGTAGCCTAGAACAATGAAATCCTGCCCGTTGGTGGCAAAGTTTGCAGCACTGTTGCTCAGCGTGATGGTAATAACACTCTCGCCGTTAAACCCGCCATCGTTCTGCCACCGTGCAGTGATGTTCGTGCCGTTGTAAACAAGAATACCCTGAGCGCAAACAGACGCAGCGGACAAAATCCCCAACATGACTATCGCGCTGAAGAAAATATTTTTCATGGCCAACCTCACATGGGCTTGCAACACACGCACTAGATACACATAAATATAACGAAAAACGGATAAAATCGAAATGGATTGACTTTGCAGAAATCTGGATTTATTTTCTGTCTTGATGGATTGAAAACGTATTCATGTCGGTTGCAAGACCAACGCCACAAGCAAACCCATCCAAGAGCGCACGATGCCGAACAACCCCATCACTCAAACGGTGAATCAGATCACCACCGGGTTTCTCAGGCTGCGAAAAACCAAGTCAATTTCAGTAAATAATGGAGTTTTAACCTGGTTTCTGGCCTATACCGTCAAAGGTCAGGGGCGATTCCGATCCTCCGATATCTCGTTCGCAACCGCACCCGGCGACCTGGTCCTGATCCGATCCAACACCGTGTATGAATATGGCGCTGACAGGCCTTTGCACGACTGGACCCTGTTCTGGACGCATTTTATTCCGCCACCGCACTGGCATTCATTTTTGGACTGGCCGGCTGAAGCACCTGGGCTGATGCGATTGACGCTGTCAGATCTTTCCATGCGCCGAAAAATTCTCGCCCGCCTGACCAAGATTTACGCGATTTCGTCCCAAAAGAAACCCATGCATGACTTTCTGGCCATGCATGCGCTGGAAGACGTTTTGTTGATGTGCCAGATGCGCATCACCCAGTCAAAACAACCGGGCATAGACGCGCGCATCCAGAAGGCGTTGGATGTCCTGCATCATGATTTTTCGAAGCCGATCAGGATTTCATCGCTCGCCAGGGTTTGTGGACTTTCCGGAGCCTATTTCTCCGGTTTTTTCCTAAGACAAACCGGATATACGCCCCAACAGTTCCTCGAGAATCAGCGCATGAAACATGCCTGTGAACTTTTGGAGAAAACGCCGCTCCCCGTGGCCCAGGTCGCCGACGATTCTGGTTTTCAAGACTCCTTTTATTTTTCCCGCCGCTTCAAACGAATGACCGGATGTACTCCGTTCGCCTACCGCAAAGCACATGCGCGTCCGCCATCTCTGACACCAACCTCCGCAGAAAAAAGGCAAACTGTTCCTGCCGTAGATCTTCTTTTTGAACGTAACGCCCGTCACCACGCTGAAAAGAACAAACAAAAGCTGCTTGAAAAAGTCCGCACCGAAACCAAACGGTCATGGCGGCTGGTCGTTCAGGAGGATTTCTCAGGTCCCGACATCGCTGATCGCTGGAATTTTCTGGGCGGGCACTGGGAAACTAAAAATGGAGAACTTCACCGATGGGGCGGCACGGAGCATCTTTCATATTTCATCCATCCGTTTTCAGGCGATATCCGGATGGAATTTGACTGCCGGCTGGAAAGTGATTATTTGAGCGACGTCAGTTGCTTTTTCAACGCACTCCCCCTGTCCGACCGATTGACCGCCCATGAAACCGGCTACATTTTTCAGTATGGCGCCCAAAGCAACACCAAGAACTGCATCAAGCGATTTGGCGAAACATGGCTGGGTTTGCATGACGCATCCCCCTTGGTCCGCGGCAAAAACTACCATGTCCGGGCCGAGCAATGCGGAGCACGCCTGCGCCTGATCATCAATGACCAGACCGTGATTGACGTTGCAGACGAGAATCCGATCGTCGGCAAGAACAACACCATGGCGGGGCTTTACGGATGGCGATCCGATGCCTGGTACAGCAACTTTCGCATCTATCACCGCGGTGTACCCCTGAAAATGGACCCCATGGAGCTCGCCGAAAGACAGCTTTTCTTTGGACATTATGAATCCGCACGGCAGCTTTTCCAGGAAATTTCCGACTCAACCCGGGATCCCTCACGCAGGGAACAGGCACGAAAAGGCATCCATCATCTGGAACTGCGGATGGAAATGGAAAAGCAACTGATTGCGATTGAATCGCGGATTAGAAAATTATGGCCACGTTCCAAGATCGAACGTATGCATCATCAGCTGACGATCGCCATCGACGACTGCGCCATACGGGACCTCGCCCCCATACAGGGCCTGCCGATCATCAAACTCTCCTGTCGCGACAATAGAATTGAAAGCCTGAAGCCATTGGAGGATATGCCGCTGCAACACCTTCTGTGTTCAGGAAATCCCATTACGAACTTAAGCTCGGTACGGCGGCTTCCGCTCAAAACACTCGATTGCGCTCAAACCGGACTGACCAGCCTGGAATCTTTGCGTGGCGCGGGATTACTCAATCTATTTGTGCAGGATAATCGCATCGAAAGTCTGGAACCGCTCGTAGGCATGCCTCTGACACAGGTCAATTGCGAAAACAATCTCATCCAGACGCTCGATCCTCTGCGAGGGATGCGACTATACGGGTTGAATTGCAGTCGAAACCCCGTTTTATCGTTGGCCCCCCTGCAAGGCATGCGACTGGTTTCACTCTCCTGCGAATCCACTCAACTCACCACACTGGACCCCTTCTTGGAAAACCCGCCCGCCTGTTTTCTTTTCGACAGTGACACCCTTCCATCTGAAGAACTGGAACGTGCTGCGGGACTCTGGCGGAAAAATCCCAAACATGTTCATCATGCGCGAAACGTCGAAGTCCTCCTGGCCATCCGCCAGAAGGCATTCAACACGCTCCGTTCGTATGCGCAGTCGTTTGAGGGACGCGACTATTTGTTCATTCCCAAGTCGATGAACTGGACTGACGCAAAGGATTTCTGCGAGAAGCTGGGAGGGCATCTTCTGTCCATGACCGACGCGAGGGAAGAAGCATTCATCATGAATATCCAGCCTGGAGATTTGATGATGTGGCTTGGTCTGGTGATTTTAGGGGGCCGCCCCATCTGGATCAGCGGTGAATCGTCGGAGTTTACACGACTGCCCCCCTCGCCTGAACCGGATGGGGCCTGCTTCTTTAACGATGATGGTTGGTTTGTCAACACCCACACCGAGGCTCATTATCCCTTTATCGTGGAATGGCCGGTCTGAAAACGGTTGCCTCGCGGATTGCCTTTGAAATGCTCAATGAGCCTCCCCACGAGCACAAAGCACAACGGATGAAATCAGGCTCACGGCGTTGTGCGTACTCCACGCGCTTCCGCGATCTTCCGCTCATAGAAAGCCCGAGCCATGGGCTCGGTAGGCATTCTGGCCGCCAATGCGTTGGCATAGGCAAGCATGGCGGAACCGCTATCCGGGCTATCCATATTGCGTAACGCACGAATGACGGCAGAACCGTATTCTAAATCCCAATTGGAATCCTTGACGCGTTGCAGTTCCTGGATTAAAGCGGGCGCGGCAGCCGGGGAGGCCGTCAGGCCGAGCGCCTGTACCACCGCCGTGCAGACCATGTTCTGCAGCCCATCCTGCCGGGTGTGGTTTTCGACCAGAGCCTCGTCCAAAGCCGGTATGGCCGCGCCTGCCGCCACCTGCCCCAGCGCCTTGATCGCCTCGATAGCCAGCAGGGCATCTGAATCGTTCAACTTGCCGGCAAGATAGGCGCGCACCTCCACGCCCTGGCATTGACCAAGCGCCTCCACCGCATAGCGGTTCGCGTAAATCTGAGCATCCCCAACGAGCATCAAGGTTTTGATCGAAGCCGCGTCGCCCTTTTTCCCAAGGGCTTGCAACTCAGCATGACGCTGACTAAAGGAGATGCTGGTGTCTGAAAAATGGGCAATCGGATCGTTGGGCTTCGGCACCGCCGCCGCAGGCAGATTCGTTGTCGCAGATTTTTGAACAGTGGCGGGCTGAACCACAACTGGCGCAGGAGTTACCACCTTGGCAACGACTGACGAAACCACCGAAGTCGGATGTGTTTCGACTTTCGAAGGCGTCGCTACCACATGATGGTCGTGGGTACGCGCGCGCAACACCCACACAACAGCCAGGACGGCTAATATAACAACCACAAAGGTTATAAGACTCAAACGCTGCTTCATAAACCTGTCCTTCTTTTGATCCGCTACCAACGCACAGCCCAAAAGCTACACCAGCCAACTGGTGGACTCAACCGTTTTCACATCCCCCATCCCCCAAAAAATCATCGACTTTCACTACAAAGTCCACTCGCCCGGCGTTGACAAAGTCGGCAACGTCCTAATCCCTGCCACATGCGCAAATCCACGCATCTTGACCCTCATCATTTGCCCATGTTAGTGTTTGTGCAACCTCATGTGGTGCGCCATGCTGCGCCTGTTTTGCGGTATTAATGCGTGCCAGAAAACGAGCCGACTTCATGAAAAAGCATGTGCTGTCCAAAGAAGCTGCGATCACGCCATCCCTGTGCGACATTGAAAAGTCGCTGAACATCCGGGCGCTTCACGAATCGTGGCGCGCGCACTGGAGCGACTCGCAGGCATCCTACCCCGGCCGCCAGATGGTCTTGTTTGATGATGCGTTTATCCGCGAAGCCAATGATGTCATGCGGCTCCCTGACGAAGCCTTCGCGCAATTTCAGCAGGCGCTCTCCATTGTCCGGTCACGGGAGGATCTCTGCCGGTTGTTATGGCACGGCTACTATCTGTTGTTCGTTGCATCCACCCCGTCGGAGAAAATCTCCGAGATCATTATTGAAAACTGGCCGAAGCTGCCGGACGTCATGGGAAACCTCACCGGAATGTCGGGGCTGATCGCCTTCCTGCTTGCCTTGCCACGCGCCCGCTCATTCTACCGTGAGAAGGGCATTCCGCAGCAGGTGCTGCTGGACACGTTCACCGACATCATGGTCTGGATGAAACACTACTACCGGAAACATGGCGTCTGGGGGCTTGGTGAAATCTGCTGGCTTGTGCACCACTTCTCCTGCCATGTGTTTTCCATCGGGCGGCTCCAGTACACGCTGCTCCCGTTGCCCAATAACATCAAAGTGTATCGCAGCCGAAAGACCGGCAAGGTCGTCGCCATCTCCGCTGGTGGCGACACGTATCGCAGCGACGGGCTGGTCAACGGGACCAACGGCATACATGACCCGCTGGGTACTTGGGTCTCAACATTCACAGCCACCGACAAGACCGTCACGGGAAACCCAATCACGCCAGCCGGCAGGGCCGTGAACAAGCCGGTCACGCTCTCTCTGAAGGAGTGGGAACTTCAGCTGCAAGGGGGCGACACCATTCTCGAAGTGCACATCACCGAGGGAAGAAAACTGCTCCTGGAGCAGTATATTCAATCGTACCACGACGCGCTGGCTTTCTTTGGCCGCCACTTTTCGGACCGTTCCGTCAAAGGCTTTGCCACGCATACCTGGCTGTTCGACCCGCAGTTGCGCAACCTGTTGTCGGTTGAGAAGTCGAACATCCTGAAGTTTCAGCTTGGCTACTACCTGGTGCCCATTCTGGCAGACGACAGCCAGGCCATTGAACGCGTGTACGGCTTTGGACTTAAGACCATTGATGTGCCGGTCGCGCGCCGGGATACGACCCTGCGGCGAACCATGGCCGATTTCGTCATGGCCGGAAACCGCATGCGCAGCACCGCAGGCTTCATGTTGCTGGATGAGGTTGACAAACCGTATGGCTTTTACTCCGATAATTTCGGGATCGACCCGTAAAAACTCGGTTTTCCTCCCCCGCAACAACCCATACAAACTCCCAATCTTTGAGCAGCAGGCGTGCCGCAAAACATCATCACCCGTGACTCTGATAAGGTAGTAGGCAAAAACAAGACCTGCTCCTATTATGATCATGGTTTTCAACCATAGGAAGGACGACACACATGATCGCTGGAAAGCAGGCGCAGTTGGCGGCACGAGTGGAAAAGATTCTCGGCCAGATGACTTTGGAGCAGCGGGTTGGGCAATGCTTTACCTATCTCTGGAGCGGTTACCTGGTTACGCCATCGGTCATTGATGCCGTCGAAAAGCTGCATTGCGGAAACCTGCGTCTACAACCGGCCTTTATTGCGGGCAAGCGGTTCAAGTATTACAACTTCGACACCGCTGCCGGTCGCTTCGATTATCCGCGCGGCTACACGCCAGCCGAGGAAAACATGCTGCTTCCAGGCAGCATGGGCGAAGTGAGCCCGCGACGTTACGCGGAATCGCTCAACCAGCTTCAAGAGATCGCCATGAACCGATCCAGCGGCGTGCCTTTGAACATGGCCGTTGACCAGGAGGGCGACCTGAGCCGCAACTACTGCTTTGGCGGCATTCACCTCTTTCCGTCCCCCATGGGGCTCGCGGCTAGCCATGACCCGAAGTTTATTCGCAGCGTGTACCGCGCCGTAGCCCGCCAACTCCGCGCCATTGGCATTACCTGCGTTCAATCGCCGGTGCTGGACGTGAACATCAACCCGCGCAATCCGGAGATCGGCACACGTTCCTTTGGCGATGACCCGAAACAGGTGGCGCAATACGGGTTGGCCGCCATGCAGGGACTCCAGGACGGCGGCCTGCTGACGACCGCCAAGCACTTCCCAGGCCGTGGCGACAGCGGCAGCGATGCCCACTTTGGAACGCCGGTATTGAATGTTCCCCGCCGCCGTCTGGATGAGGTCGAGCTGCTTCCGTACCGAACGTTGATCAAAAATGGACTCGACGGCATCATGATCGCGCACAACATCTACACCGCTTTGGATCGCGGCGTGATTGCAACGGTTTCGTCAAAAATCATCCGCGATCTGCTGCGCGGCGAACTCGGTTTTGAAGGCGTGATCACAACCGATGCGATCGCCATGCAGGCGCTCATGCGCCAGTATCCCCTGCCCGAAGCCTGTGCCCGCGCGCTGGAGGCCGGTGTAGACATGGTCCTCAACAAAACCGAAACCGCCTACCGCGACCAGGGGTTCCTGACCGCGCTGCGCTATGTGCGCGAAGGCCGCATCACCGAAGACGATCTCAACGACAAGGTGCGCCGCATTCTGACCATGAAGATGCGTCGCGGGCTCTTCGAAAATCGCGCGCAGGTGAACGTGACGAAGGCCGATGCGCCCATTCACGAGCGGGCGATCATTGACCTGAGCCGCAAGGCTGCGGAGCGCGCGACCATCGTGATGACAGGCCGCCGCAAGGCGCTACCCCTGTCGCCGAAAAAGAAAATTGTGCTGATCGAGCAGAAGCTGGAAGATGTCTATATCGGCATGAATCCATCGCTGCACCGCCTCCCCCTGACGGAGGCCATGCTGAAATATACCCAAAACCTGCTGCCTGTAGACACCCAGTTCTGCGCCACGAAGGAAGACGAAGACCTTCTCCTGCCGCTCATCCACAAGGGAGATTGTGTTGTTGCCACCAACCACACAATCCGCAGCGAGGGAAACAACGCGACGCTCATCAAGAAGATCCTGCGCAAGGGCGCGCGCGTCATCATCATCACCAATTCGCCCTACGCGGCAGGCTTCGTGCCTGGAGTGGATGCAGCCATTTGTTCCTTCGCCAACACAGCGGAGAGCATGCGACTGGCCGCGGATATTCTCTTCGGACGCGCGCGCGCGCGCGGCAAGTGGCCCTTGCGCCACTACCACGTGCCGGCGAAGATGAAGCTGGTGCGATAGAAACGCAAAGACGCGCCGGTTATCCGATCGCTTCGTTCCCCTGTTCGCCGGTGCGAATGCGTTGCACGTGAACGAGGTCGAGCACGAAAATCTTGCCGTCCCCGATGCTGCCTGACTGCGCGCCCTGCATAATGGCATCAATCGCCGGTTGCACGTAGGCATCGTTGACCGCGATTTCGAGTTTGACCTTTTTGAGCAGGCTGCCCGCCTCCTTGTGGCTGCGATAAACTTCCGCAACCCCCTTCTGCCGTCCGCGTCCCAGCACCTGCGAAACCGTGACCAGATGAATCTCCTTTTCGGTAAGGCGCTCCATCACCTGGTCAAGGCGGTCACATTGAATGATGGCAATGATGTATTTCATGCAAACTCCTAATCGATGATCGTATATCCCGATTCGCGATGCTGCGAGAGGTCCAAACCCACGCTCTCCTCGTCATGCGTCACGCGCAGACCGATGATGTGGTCCACCAGCTTGAAAAGCAGCCACGACATGACAAACGCAAAAACAGCCACAATCAAGGCCGCTTCACACTGAATCCGGAATTGGGCTGCATGGCCGAAGAACAACCCGTTGACACCGTCCGGATTAATGGCGCGCGTAGCCCAAAGCCCCACGGCCAGCGATCCCCAGAAACCGCCCACGCCATGCACGCCAAACGCATCCAACGAATCGTCATAGTTCAGTTTGGCCTTCAGCGCAGTCACGGAGAGCCAGCAAACTACGCCCGCGCCCAACCCAATCCAGACTGCGCCGGAAATATCGACGAACCCGGATGCCGGTGTCACTGCCGCCAGGCCAGCCACAGCCCCGGTGATCATGCCCAGCGTCGTCGGCTTGCCGAACTTCAGCCAATCCAGCAGACACCAGACCAACCCAGCCACCGCTCCAGCCGCATGCGTAGCCATGAAGGCATTGACGGCAAGTCCGTTCGCTGCCAGCGCACTACCCGCATTAAACCCGTACCAGCCAAACCAGAGCAGCGCAGCGCCCAACACGGCTATGGGAAGATTGTGCGGAGGAGAGATCGCATGCGGAAAACCCCGGCGCTTGCCCATGACGATCACGGCTGCCAGCGCAGCCATGCCCGCGTTGATATGCACGACAATGCCGCCCGCGAAGTCGACCGCGCCCAAGCCTCCCTGTGTGCCCAGAAAACCGCCGGCTCCCCAGACCCAATGCGCCACTGGCGCGTAAACCAGGGTTGACCACAACAGACTGAAGAGACAGAACGCCGAAAAGCGCATGCGTTCAGCAAAGGCTCCGCAGATCAGCGCCGGTGTAATCACCGCAAACATCATCTGATAGATCGCAAAGAGCCGGTGCGGGATATGCGGCGCATACCCCCCTGGGGCCATTCCCACGCCTTTGAGACCCACCCAGTCCAAGTTGCCGATCACACCGCCCACATCAGGACCAAACGACATCGAGTAGCCGCAGAATATCCACTGCAGGCTGACCAGGCAGAGAATCATGAAGCACTGCATGACGATCGACAGGATGTTCTTCTTGCGGACCAGCCCGCCATAAAAGAAGGCCAAACCCGGCGTCATCAACATCACCAACGCCGACGCCACCAGCATCCAGGCCACATCGCCCGAATTGATCATCGAGAGATCTGCCGCCTTCGCCGTCTCTTCCGCTGCGCACGCAGGAAAAACCACGCAACCGGCCAGAATCACGCCTGCAAGAACACGCCATCGCGCCAAGATTGACATATTTGTCTCCATCATGTGAAACCGGCATCCTGCATGACGCATCATCAAGCAAGCTGCAAACAAAGTTGTTATTTATCTGCAACCCCCGTGCCAGTTCCAACTAGAGACCCGAACGAAATGCGAACACGCGGCTTATATGATTCATAACCCTATATCATGAAATGAGTTAGAGCGGAAAATTAAACAAGCCTCCACACTTCTCCAAACCCACAAGCCTCGCCATCACGAACAACATTAATGTAGCAATTTCAATTACTCGAAGACATGTCTGTCGCAAATTGACGGATTTGTTTTTTACAGACCGATTATAACAAGAATGAAAAATCATGCGGCTTGAAACATAGAGCTCCCTATCTAGTTGAGACCGAGAGTCCTGTCTGAGTCCGAAGTGATGATGCGGCAGCCAGCGGCGATAGTCGCTGATGACAGTGACGGCGGTTTCGCGGATGCGGCGACACGTATGGATTAGTTTGCCAGGGCACTTGACGGATCAGAAGAGGCAAGTTTGGGGCGGTCCGGAGTCACGATTTGCCGCCCTTTCGTTTTGGTTTCCGCTCCTTTTCCAATGCCGTAGCGGATGACTCCAAGTCCGCAAGGTATTGTTTCTCGGCAACCTTTTCGGCCTCTTCCTGCCGCCGTTCGACAAAGCGGTCGTACTGAGTCTCAGCCCAGACACGCGCATCCTCCTGGCTTATGGAGCCGGTGCCAGCCAGCACTGGCAATTCGGTGTCGCGCAGGAACTTGTCCAGGAAAGCCGTCCAGTCGCGCATCTTGATGTCCTGCCGCCGCCGAGCGCGGAAGTCGGCTTGATCGAGAAACATGACAACAATGCGGTTAAGTGTGTCTATCTCGTGTTCGTCCAAATAATTCTTGGCCGTCGGCACGTCGCGTTTTAAGACTCGTCCGCCGCTCCAGGCGGTCAGGCCCATGTTGGTCTGTTTCGCGTCGGCGCGCCGGCGGACGATCTCCGCGGCGGTCATGCCAGTGGCCGCGAAGTGCATCTTGTTCTGCATGGTGGCGAAAAACATCTGGGTCTCCGTTTCGCCCTCCCGGTAGTCTGTCGCCAGGGCGAAAATCTCACGGATGCGCTGATATACACGCTTCTCGCTGGCCCGGATTTCGCGAATGCGGGAAAGCAGTTCGTCAAAGTAGTCGGCCAGGCGGTCGCGATCTTTCAGGCGGTCGTCGTCCAGGGTGAAACCCTTGACTATGTACTCGCGCAAGCGTTCTGTGGCCCACTGCCGGAAACGGGTTGCCACGGATGATTTGACCCGGTAGCCGACGGCGATAATGGCGTCGAGATTGTAGAAAAAAGTCTCGTACTGCTTGCCGTCGGCTGCAGTTGTAAAGGATTTCTTTACAACTGAATCCTGTCGCAACTCGCCCTCCTTAAGAATGTTTTTCAGGTGTTGACCGATATTCTGTTTCGTGGTCTGAAACAGTTCGGCCATGAGGTTTTGCGTCAACCACACCGTTTCGTTTTCCAGCCGGACCTCGATCCGGTTTCGTCCGTCCTCGGTCTGATAGAGAAGAATATTCGCCCCTGGCGCAGGTTGTTCCTGGGGTTGATCTGCCATGAATTATGTTCCTCCCTCTGCCATGTTGTTGCGGCTTGTTGCGTCGGCATTCCCTTCGGCTTTGTGTCATCCGCAGCAAATGGTGGCTTCGATGCGTTGGGCCAGGAGGTCGGTCGCGATGTTGTCGAAAATGCGGGGCATCTGCCCTCCGTGTTGTTGCGACGTCTGTTGGTCGCGCCGCGAAAGTCAACATGTGAAAGATACACGCAAAAAGGCGTGAGGGCAAGATGGGCAAAGTTGGTTCAAAGGTGGCAATCCAACGTTTTCAATTGGCCACAGTTGGCCAATCGGTGCTGGCCGGAGATAAAAACAGTTGAAATGATGGAGAGACAAGCGACAGGCTAAAATTCGATCCTCAATCCATGAGTACTTTCGCCTTCTTGCGTGTTTTTTATTGCCCTCCCTGACCCGAAGCGCCTACTCTGGACTAGACACCAATCCTTGGAATCATGGCGCAACTGCGCCGGGAGTACACATTGAACTTTCTCACATTGGGCCTGAAGCAGGAACTGATCAGGGCCGTAACGGAAATGGGTTTTGAAAAGCCGATGCCCATTCAGGAACAGGCCATACCGGTCTTGCTGGCTGGCAACACGGATTTTGTGGGCCTGGCGCAGACCGGAACCGGAAAGACAGGCGCCTATGGCTTGTCGCTGCTGCATCGCATCGATGCCGCACGGCGCGCGCCGCAAGGCCTGATTCTCTGCCCGACACGCGAACTCTGCCTCCAGATCACCAATGAATTGAGCCAGTTCGGACGTTACCTCACCGGCTTTCGCGTCGTGGCCGTGTATGGCGGATCAAGCATCAGCACACAAATCTCGGAGATTCGCCATGGCGCGCAGATTGTCGTCGCTACGCCAGGTCGCCTGTGCGATCTGATGCGACGCAAGGCGCTTAATTTTTCGGCCATGTCCGTCGCCATTCTGGATGAAGCGGACGAGATGCTGAACATGGGCTTTCAGGAGGACCTCGACCAGATCCTCGACGCCATGCCGGACTCGGCCTGCACCTGGTTGTTCTCCGCAACCATGCCCACGGGCGTGGCCGCGATCGCGCGCAAGTATCTGGACAATCCGGCGGAAATCACGGTTGGCAAGCGCAACCAGTCCGCCGCGAATCTGGTTCATGTCGCGTTTCTTCTTCAGCATGCCCACCGCTATGTCGCGCTTAAACGCCTGATTGACTCCGAGGCGGCCATGTTCGGGCTGATCTTCCGCCGCACACGCCGCGAAGCGCAGGAGCTTTCAGAGGCGCTGACGCGCGATGGATACCCGGCTGAAGCGCTGCATGGCGATTTGTCGCAAGCCCAGCGCGACAGTGTCATGCGCGGGTTCCGAAGTCGCAAAATGTGTCTTCTGGTGGCAACCGATGTGGCCTCGCGCGGATTGGATGTCGAGGACATTACTCATGTCATTCATTACGATCTTCCGAATGATCTTGAGGTTTACACCCACCGCAGCGGACGCACGGCGCGCGCAGGTAAATCGGGACTTTCGTGGGTTTTTGCCAGTCCCGCCGAACGCTACCGGCTGCGTTTGCTGGAACGGAACCTGAAAATCGAATTTACGATAGGGAAAGTGCCTGACGGTCGCGAAGCCTGCCGCCGCAAATTGTTGGAGATGGCCACCAAGCTGGCGGCGACGGAAGTGCATCCAGCCGCGCTGGCCGATTACCTGCCCGCCGTAGCCGCCACGTTCGAATCCTTGACCAAGGAAGATCTCGTCAACCGCCTCGTGGCTGCTGAGATCAAGCACTACCACGCTACGCATGGCACGGCAACCGACGTCAATGCATCCGCAACCGCTCCGGCGTCGCGTCAATCCGGTCACGGAGGGTCGCGTAATTCGCATGCGCCCGCCGGTCGCCGGTATGACGATGGCCCTATGCGCCGGTTCGAAGTGGATATCGGCCATCGCGACCGCGCGAACGCAGGTGCCATTGTCCGTCTGGTCTGCGAGAATGCCAACATCACCTCCTCCATGATCGGGCGGATCGCCATGGAAGAGAATTCATCCTGCTTCGAAGTTCAGGAGCAAGTCGCTTCGCAAATCATGGAAGGACTTCATGCCGCGTGCTTCGACGGCCGTCCTGTTCGCGTGCGCGACGCCTCGTCTTCTGAAGGCCGTCGCGATGCCCCCCGACGCGGCCCCCATCGCTCCGAGTCCCACAGCCAGCGTCCGTATCGCCATCCCGGACGCCACAAAAATGGTTGATGCCCTTCCCGATCTCGCGACTTGGAAGGCGTTGGAATGATTTTGCCCGCGCGCGGAGCTCACGGGCCACCTTGAGAGCCAATTGATGCCGATACGGATTTGGCAGGTATTGTTGTAGTGTGCGACGTCTCGGCGCACCGGGAGACACGTGATCGAGCAACCGGGCGAGAAACGGCGCGCCTTTCGTCCGCTGGACGAACTGTTTGCCAGGAATGCCTGACGCAAGCCGCGTCGACAAAATGGCCTGCTATCCTGACTGGCGACCACATCGTGCAACGCACCTTGCCGCCCACCCGACAGACTCCTCAGCCAGCAGCGTCGCGGCAGAATAGTGTTTACGAGTGACCGATGGCGCTTCTCCAGGATACCGCTGTTGCACGGCATACCGATTCAACGTAGGCAGGTCGATCAGCAGTGGCGGAACCGTCACCGACGACGGCAGTGCCTCCATCAGGAAAGCCAGGTCATGGGTTTTCGGGAAGCGCACGCCGTTGACTGTTAAAACCGCCTTCAGTGCCTTCTCTGCCGCTTGTTGAGCATGAAAGCACAAGTGCTGGTAAAGTATGGCCTTCGTCTTCGGCATGCGGGACAACGCCAAGTCGCTGCGTGCGTGACGCAGCCAATCCTGAGGCGATCCGGCCTCTTTGGGTTCAACCGGCATAGACTTCCCGCCCATGTTCGAGAATTTCGCCGTAGATCATCCCTGATTTGTGGCGGTTTCTTTGCAGGACCGATGGAGTGACCACCACAAAATCGCATGGCATCGGCCTGCCACGGACGCCCATGTTGAGCTGATCAGTAACCTGCCGGATGTTTCTTCCATCCGGTACGACGACCAAAAAATCAAGATCGCTGTCCGGTCCCGCATACCCTTTGACGGCCGAACCAAAAAGAATGACACGTTGCGGTCGCACCAGACTCACGACCTGCGTCACGACCTCTCGGACACCACGATTCATGTTAACTCGTGTCATGCCGTCAATATGTACCAGAAAAGGCGTGAGACGCAATCCGTTTTCTGCTTTTTCAGGGTCAAGATGGCGGGCTGCATTTTCTCCACAATGATCTCATGCACCCCCACCCCATAATCGTGCTATATTATTTTTCACAGCAAACACCCTTCTCAACAGGAGACCGCGATGTTCACATTGCAATTGGGTTCCCAAGCGCCGGATTTCAAACTGCCTGCAACGAATGGCCGCACGTACAGCCTGGCGGACTTCCAGCAGGCCAAAGCCCTGGTGATCTTCTTCACCTGCAACCACTGTCCGTTTGTGGTGGGCTCTGATGAGATGACCCGTCAGACGGCGGATCGCTTTGCGCCGCAGGGTGTCCGTTTTGTTGCCATCAACTCGAACAGCCGCAACACCTATGCCGAGGATTCATTCGAGCACATGGTTGAACGGATGAAGCAGCATAAATTCCCATGGGTTTATCTGTATGACGAAAGCCAGGCGGTGGCAAAGGCCTATGGAGCCCTGCGCACCCCGCACTTCTACCTCTTCGATGCCGGGCGCAAACTGATCTACACCGGACGCGGCATTGACAATCCCCGCGACGCCTCGAAAATGAAGGTCAATGACCTTGCCAACGCGCTGGAAGACCATCTCGCAGGCCGCCCCGTGCGCGTTCCTTTGACAAATCCGCTCGGCTGCAACGTGAAGTGGGAAGGCCAGGACGCCCACTGGATGCCCGCCGACGCCTGCGATCTTGTCTAACGCCGCCAGATGACTCTTTTTCGATTCGGCCCCATTCCAGAGAGAAAAGTCAAGGAGTGGAAGTCGCAGGTTGGCCAACAAAGAATCTCTTCAGCGACTTATTGATGGCGCAACGCGTACGGACATCTGCTTTTTGACCACGTTTTCCATGTCAGCCATTTCGGCATCGGTCAGTTCCGGGAACAGGGCCTGCTTGCCTTTTGCCAGATGCCCCTTGTTTTGAATGCAGACGCGGATGAACAGGTCCAACTTGCGGTCAGGCATGTCCACGATTTCTTGTAGGCCCTGCTTGATCCGGTCATACCTGGCCAGAAAATCGAGTTCTCCGACGAGTTCGTCCGTGATGGTGCTCTCGACAAACTCGAACAGCCGTTCCGCAATCCGGGTCATATCCACGTAGCGATAGAACCCGGCGGTGTCGCTAAGAACTGTCATCTCCCCACGCGAATTGAGCCGGTATTCGATTCGCTCCAGCAGGGGGCGCGAGAAAAACTCCAGCGTTTCGTCATACTTGTCCATCTGCCGCAGCATGGCTGCGGAGACGGGAAAAACGATGCCGGACGGCGTGAACCCCTTGCGCGCCAGGATATGGTGGATCAGGAAACGGTGCAGCCTGCCATTGCCGTCCTCGAAAGGATGCAGAAACACGAATCCAAAGGCCGTGACTGTAGCCGTGACCACGGGGTGGATGTTGGCATCCAACATGCGCCGGGAACATTGAATCCACCCATCCATGAGTTTCTGCAGGTCTTCGGGTTTCGGAGCCACAAAATGCACGATTTCGCGGTTGATGCCGGCGCTCTCCCCGACATAGTTCTGGAAATCGCGGTAGTCCTGGCCGGCAAAGCGTTCGTCGACGATGGCCCGCTGTAGCGCGACAAGCGCCGGTTTGTTCAGGTGGTCCTCCTTGCCCGCCTTGCGCAGGAGCGCCACGAACCGGGTTGTACGCTGTGCGCTGGGCTCGACGTGTTCAATTTCGAACGATGACCGGGTCTCTTTGGTGTACAGATACGAAACCGCTCGTTTCAACTGGTCTTCCGGATAACCGCGCAGCAGTTTCTGGACTCGCTTGTCGAGTGTTTGGGACTCATATTCCCGGAGTTTTTCCGTACGACGAACCAAAGGGCAGAATGCCGTGTCGCCTGGAAGGTTGTTGTTGATCCGGTGTCGCCGGCTGCGGCCAAAGGGAGCCGTGTAGTACTGATTCGGATCAAGCAGGTCGACGTAATTGCCTTGATTCAAGTCGGGTAGGTCAAGGAGTCGCCCGGTCAGAAATTCATACAGAAACCATGCCTTGCGCGCATACTTGCCCAACGGACTGCTGCGGACATAGGAAGCAAGATCGCCGGCATCGGCAACCTTGAACACGTTCTGGAGTATTTCCAAATTGATCCCTTCGTACTTCAAGGCGAACTCCAAGTGGTCTCCAAGAGAGTCGCCTGGGGCATATCGCGCCGGATAGGTTTCCGTGGTCAGGTCCGGGGCAACAACGGTCTTGCGGTCTCCTTTGAAGGCGATCTGGGAGACACACCAGTGAGGAAGCGGATTCAAATGGTACCGCTCCAAGAGCGCGCCGTAGCCAACAACCTTGATTTGCTTGTTCATGATGACTTGCCGCCTGATATTCACTTACGAATCCAGAAATATACATACCTGTGGCGTAATGTCCAGTAAAACAATTACCATCGAACGCTCAAGCCTCAAAATTATTTGCTTGTCGGAAAAACAGTTGGGCCATCCGACATGCCCGTTTGCCGCCTTGTTTAATGATCTCTCGCCTGATGTTGGATGTTTGTTCGCTTCTGCCAAGAAAATTCCGAAGCATGGCTCGCAACGAATCTGCGCGGGTCACCACGGCCAAGGCTGGTCAGTTCATTGGCCCAACTTCGCCACCAATGCCTTGCGGTGGGTTTCATATTCTTCGTCAGTGAGGATGCCCGCATCCTTGAGTTCCTTCAACTTCTTCAATTGGGCGGGGATGTCCTCATGTGTTTCAGCGCTGACCACATGTCCGGCGGGCTTAACCCGCGACCTGTCGCCGGGTACAGGAAAAATCCCTGTCAAGTGACAGCTTGGTATTTCCTTCTCTCCCACATCGGGGACGACCAACTCCAGATGCGCTCCTCCGCCCAAACCTCTATTGTAGACACCTTTAACATAGAAGCTCTGGCCGGCCACGGCATTAACAATGATGGATGATTGTGACGGCGGCGAGAAGAGTCCCGTGGACTCCGTCGATGCCGTAAATTGTATCCTGCCGGCTTCAGCCAAATACACGAAATATCCGCCTTTGACCAATGTGGCGACAGGAGTGCCATTGACGCTGACAGGGAAAGGAAATCCAACATCAGCCGCATTACCGGTCCCCGTAAACCATTCGCCAGGCGTGGGATTAATATTGGACCGATAAACATAGACCAGGGCTCTGTCGGACGGTAGGTTATCGAACTGCCTGAAAGTCGGACCTATTTGCCATGTTTGGGTGTTGTCCAACGTTTCACAACCGGACAAAAACCCAATCATTGTGATCATCAATACCGGCGCAAAGAGATGTTCAACCCATTTCATGACGCTCCCCTTTCGCGGTGAAGCCCGCAACACCGGCTCCACCTAAGATGTCCCTTTAACCCTCGACCCACAGCCAACTACTACTAAAATTACACCCACCGAATATATCCCTGCAATTATTTTTCGCCCTGTCCAGCCCCCTTCTTGTGCAACTCGCCGTCATGCCGGTTGATGTCTCATCGCCGCACAAGTTTTTGGGAACGGACTTTTATACACTTCTAAAGTTAAACCTTGTAATTGTATGGCGATGATCTACTCCGGGCGCAACATGCAATCCCAGAAAACCCCATCCTTCTGCAACTTCGAGGATGTGGCATCCATGGTCCATGCTTTTCCGTGATCGTGCCGTCAACAGACAAGCCTCTCTGATTTCAATCAGGATAGACTTCCCGCCCATGTTCCAGAATCGTGCCCGACATTTCGTTATCCAAACCGAATCGCAAGCATGGACATGGTGCCGCCGTCAAAACCTTCCACCGGAAAGCTGACCGGCTCGCCTTTCTGTCGAAGCCCCAAAATAGAGAGAAAAGGCAGATAGTGGTCTGGCGTCGGAATCGATAGCCGTGCATCTCGACCCAGTCGCTCGTAGTCGATCAGCGAAGAGGTGTCGCCTCTTTCCAGCGCTACACGGACATACTGGTCGAATCGCACCGCCCAGTCCAAAGGCTGAACGTTTTCACCCTCCCACGAGTACTGGGCCAGATTGTGGACGATGTTGCCGCTGCCAACGATGAGAACCCCTTCCTGCCGGAGCGGCATCAGGGACTTCGCCAGTTCGTAGTGGAACTGCGGGCGCTTGGTGCTGTCGATGCTGAGTTGAACGACCGGAATGTCCGCCTTGGGGAAAAGATGACGGAGCACGGTCCACGTGCCGTGATCAAGACCCCAGTCTTCGGCCAGACTGACGGCGACGGGAGACAAAAGCCCCTGAACACGCCGCGCGAGATCCGGACTGCCTGGAGCAGGATACTCCACGGCAAACAGTTCTTCCGGAAAGCCGCCGAAATCATGAATCGTGGGAGGCTGGGCATTCACGGTGACGGCAGACTGACGAATGTACCAATGAGCCGATATGGCGAGCACCGCCTTGGGGCGTGGAATCGACCTGCCCACGGCTGCCCACGCTTCCGTGTAGCGGTTCTTCGAAAGCGTGAGCATCGGATTACCGTGCCCGAAGAAGATCACCGGCATGGGTACTGATTGCGTAGGCATGTTTTCAATATACACTTCCACCAACCAGACCAGCAACAAGCCATCCCAGTCTGATGCTTTTGGTCTTGATATTTGCGATTACCAAATCATTTGGTAGAAAATGCGACCTGACCCCAACGTGTGGTTGAGGAGCGGCGAGACCATCACCAGTATCGCCTTGCATGTGGCCAAGGAGGCGGTTACGCTTTGATCAACCAATACGGGGACAGCCCCAATGACTAACAGTATTCCATCACATCTCACTTCACTGATAAGAAACAGGCAAGCGCTTCTTTGGATATGCCAAAGCCGCGACTTGAACGTTGGCGAAAAAACACATGAATGCGATCTGGACTCCACAGAAGCAGTTCTTCGCTATAGGACGGAACCCGATAACGTTGACAAACGATTGGCGGCACATTACTGGTTAGCGGTTTGGACAGAGAGTCCCATGCCGCAACTTCTCTCGGCAATCCAGCAGACAACAAAAGATGCAATGCCGGCAACTCACCGTCGTCCAGTTCTACTAGCAAGTAATGCAGACATCGAAGCCACACTATCTCCCCATGAGTTCCTGTCGTTTGCAGTGCTTCCAGGAATCATCGACAAGACTTCACCCAAGGATTCACAATATGGGATACTTAGGAAGCGCGCTCGTGAACGCGTCGCATGGGGCCTCGCGGAACGCTTACGTCTCTATCCTGGCACGATACTAGTCGTACTTGGGGCAAAAACGAACGATGATTTAAGGTTTCTATACGAACTGCTTGAGGGTCGCCCCTGTCCAGGACTTCATCTCTTTGTAGTACAGGAACCTCAGTGTCCCGAACTCGCACTTCCAGAAACAACCGGTGTTGAAATTGATATTTGGAAAGGATCACTCGATGCATTTTGCGACCAACTTGACGCACTGGGTGCCCCTGCAGCAACAGACATTCCGGAGTGGACGGTCAGAATGCGAAACGGAGGTATCCGACTTAATGCAGGCGACATCGGCCGGATAACAGAGCAATTTGTGCTTATAACCGAGCGCGACCTTGTCGTCACGCAGGAATTTGCAATGTCAGACCTAGAGACATTCTTCGCGGGCTCTCTGACGACATGGAAAGGGTATACCGTTGGCTTGCCCTTTCAACGCGCATATCGAAGCGAACAGAATACGACACTTGATCAAGAAATTCTCTCGGCACTTACTGCACTCATGGAAGAGGGGACAAAACCCACTGCGCGAATAATTGAGTTGCCATGTCAAGGAGGAGGCGGCACGACGACCCTAATTCGGGGGGCAGCCTTCAAGGCGGCGTCAGAGGGCTTCCCCACAATTGTTCTGAAACCCGACCAGACTGACCTCGCAAGTGAAGTCGTGCTCGGATTTGTTGGTAATCTCGCCGAAAAAACGCTTGCGATTGAGAACCGTGATATTCCGCCTCTAGCGCTGTTCTTCGACGTGGAACATACGGCCATAATGGAGGCCACTCTGTACAAACTGGGACAGAGCCTTGTGGCAAACGGGCGCCGAGCAGTGCTCGTGCTGGCCAAGACGATGGAAGTCGGAGAGGGCGGCCAAACGCCAAAAGAAGCGCGCGGGGCGCGTCGAACCCGACTCAAACCTTTACTTGCACAGGTAGATCCGATTGACCTCGAAAAAATATCCACGGGATTCCGTGAATTAGTAGAACGCTGGCATTTACCCGTAACAGTGCCATCGCAAAGCGACTGGGAGGCATACGAAAAGGCGACACGGTGGAACGCTGAAGACCTAACTCACGCTGATGCATCACTGTTCTGGGTGGGATTGCACTTTTTGGTCACATCCGGTATGTCCCTTCACGATGCGGACCGTGTAAAAATAGCCCTCGGTGAATGGATCAACAAACGCGCGGAACGCGCTTCAGGTTCGAGCCTAGCGCAAGTTGTCGACTTTGTTGCAGTCCTTTCATCATGGCATATCATCTCGCCATTATGGTCAGTTCTTCGTCCTGTTACAGGGGGAACTTTCTCGTCTGAACTAGTGAGTGTACTGAAAGATCTTGGTGATCTTGTGAATTGGGGAGACTACAACCCTGTCATAGACGACCAGACGATATACTTCCGGCACCCCGTACTCGCCGCAGAATTCCTTCGAAGACGAAGTGTGTCAACAGACCAAGACCGCGTCGAATGTCTAATGCCCATGCTGCGCGGAATGTCGACGGGGCACAATGGCGACATGTGGGTGGCAGAAACGCTCGCCTATCGTGTGCTCACCCCTCCTTTTGCGATGCGAGTATCAGCTGGCTACGAATGGCGTCTGAAAGCATTTGAGGCAATACCCCCCTCCATTCGTGATCACAACAAGACTATTCTTCACCATTGGGCACGTTGCCTGTATCAGTCGGTTCAGAGCATAGAAGAAGAACAAACGCGAGCGGGAGAACCGCGACGCCGCTACGAACTCGCAATCGACAAACTGCGGACGGCTGTAACCATGCCGCGAAAGTCTGGTAGAGACGAAAACCCAAGTCATCTAGCGAATACCCTCGGCACGGCCTACTATCGCTATGCGAAGTGGCTGGAATCGGAGCGAACTGATCACGCTGAAATCGAAAGCGCTTGGAATTCCGCATGCGGAGCCTTCCGCGACGCGATTGATCTTTCAGGGGGCATGAATATTGAAGCAATACTCGCTTTTAGCCAACGACTTCTGGAGAAGTTAGGGGTTCTCGGTACGGAACAGTATAATGTTGTTACTGAAGCTAATATAGCCGACCTTGCAGAGGTACTCAGCCTTCTTGATCGTGCCCGAGATGCGCTGGAGGTCCACACGAGCCCAGACCCTGACTGGGAGTATCAGGTGTCATTGTATAGAACAAAAGCGCTGGAGCGACTTAAGGGCCAAGATGCGAGAGTCTTCGTCGAAGATTTGGTTGTTGGTCGAAAGGACGACCTAGGATTCTACTGCAAAGCCGTGTTGCTTGCTGGCGGGTTAGAGAGTCAAACGTCCCTATTCAAAGCCCACGAACTATTGCTGAAAGCGAAGACCATAGGGGTGACACTATCTTGGCGGACCCTTCAACTGTGGTTGTCCATCATTCGGCATCACGAAAAGTTGAAACGGGATTATGTACTGCAACTAAACCTGCACGACGCGCTTGAAAGATGTGCCGGGTACACGCAGCGACCGATCGAGGGATTCCGTCAGGCAGTTTTGTGTTACCAAACGGGGGACTACCAAAAGGGCAGTGAACGGTTTCGACGACTGCGCGAGATTCAACGGGATCCAGATGCAATACGTGTGTTCGCCCGGGATGTATGGCGAGACAATAATAACCAAGACCGACCTAGAGAAACCTTTATTAGAGTAGTCCGGATTGTCACGGAATGGCGTGCTGAAGGGTTTGTCGACGACCTGAATCAGAAGATACCTGTGCGTCCGCGCCATTTTACGCCGATACTGACAGAAGGCCAAGTGGCCCCTTGTATTATTAGGTTTGAATCAAGCGGACCACTGGCAGTTCCTGTGCGGTTCGCGTCCGGTCGCGATCTGCAGTGACCAAAGACAATCAGGCGGAACAGCACATTCCCATGCTTGCACCTCAACAGAATAGGGTGATCGAGAGATTGCGATCAACGATCTCAAACTGTCAAGAAATGCCAAGCGTCATCTTTATTGGAACATCCGGAACCGGAAAGCGAACTCTAGCCCAGGGCCTAGCCCTTGCTCTTGGTCTTAATTTCACGGAAGTGCCACTAATCGGGTCGAGCGATGATCTAAAAATGCGATTGTTCGGGAACGAGAACGAGGCAAAACGCTCGCGTGAGGAACACACTCCCCCCGGCCAACTCGGCTTTAGTAGCGGTGTTGTGTTCCTCTCGCACTTCGAGCAGTTACCGACGAATATGCATCATTGCGTTCACTCCTTGTTGACAACACGGACATTCGTCGATGCTCAAGGTTGTAAGTGGAGTTTGCACAGAAATGCCTTGCTTGTGGGCTCCTTGACAACGGGGAGGAATGATTTCACAGTGTCGGTGTCGCACTGGTTACCCGCATCTTTTGAGCATCGGATACAGACGAATCAGATTGCTTCTGCCCAAGAGTGTAGGGAAATGACATCTTGCATTCTAGCGAGTTTAGGGTCCATTGCGGAACCTGAAGAAGATGCCATATCTGAGATGCTAATAACAACACGGCTGGCCACTAACGGACTACATACAATCCGTGAATGTCTCGTTGATGTTGTTGCGCAAGCAGGCACCCATGACAAGATCACGGCAAATGAAATAAGAGACGCAATGAATCGCAGGGAGGAAACAGCACTAGCCCTAATGCAGGCCAGTTACAGGGGCCGGACTATTTCTCCTCAAATGTGTACATCTTGGTTAGACCAATTTCAACCGGAAGAAGTCCCTTATGCCAGACATATTCTTTTCAAACTTGCGGATCGCTATTATATCTCAGAACGCAGGTACTATGATCTGATTGAAAAACTAAAGAAACAACCAATTATCTCGCCCGACGTCGGTATAACATTTTGTCGATGGCAAATGCTTGGAAAGAGCGGCGACCGTGTGGCGCATGACATTCGAAACGTTGCGAACTGGCGTGTTAACCCAGAGGTCGATTTGCGACTGGACCCTACGAATTGGCGCAACCTGGCGAAAGACGCCCACCACACATTCATCTTGGCGGATGATTTTGTCGGGACGGGGCAGACCCTCTCCAGACTTGTGCAAGGCGGAAACGCTGGATCTATAAATAAACTTCTAACTGCGTTTCCGCATGCGCATATCTGGATACTTATCTTGGTTGGTTACTTAAAGGGCCTCCGATTGATTAGAAATCAGACATTGAGCGAACCCCGGATACACTTGGATGTCGGCATAATACTTGATGAAGAAGACCGCTGTCTGTCGGAAACGAGCAGTATTTTCCAAGAACCATCAGATCGTCTTGCGGTGAGAACCATATGCGATCGAGCAAAAAGTGATCATTACCCAGACCTTGCCAATGAATTCGCCTACGGGTATCGCGAACTATCTTCAATTGTTGTTTTCTCGAACACCGTCCCCAACGGCAGTTTGCCAATACTATGGCATACGAAAGGAACGTGGAACCCGCTTTGTCCAGCCGAGGGGCTTCCTGAAGAAGACTTAATAGAAATAAGAGAGCAGCGGAATCAGGCGTCCGTCCGATTCAACCCATCTGTCTAAAAACCAAGTGTGAACGCCGATTTGGAAGTGATCTTCTTCGGTCTCCCTTGATCCAAAAGTACGCGTCCGAGCCAGGTATGAGCGGAACAGGGAGAATCGACAGGCCGCAATTGGATTCCATGGCACGAGTTGCGTGGTGTGCCAGTTCGATTTTGGGAAAGCCTACGGTCCACGCGGGGTTGGGTTTATCGAAGTCCACCACACAAAACCCCTTGGCGACCAGGATGGGCCGCACCCCGTTGACCCTCAAACAGAATTATTCCCCGTGTGCGCCACCTGCCACCGTATCATTCACCGCAAGAGAGACGCCGTGCTGTCGTTGGATGAAATACGCAGTCTATGCCAACGCAATCATGCCTGACATGAAGGCCAGAAAACGATTGACCAGAGTGACATTGGAGGCTTCAATGCAAATTGTTGTGATCGGCACAGGTCACTTCTACAGAAGAAATATAGTGCGGAGTTACACCACATGTTACCCGACTTCTCCGCGATGAGTCAGCAAGCGCTCCTAGACTATATTCGGTTGCAGTGCCAACAAAAGGGGGTTGGTGCCATTTCGTACCCAGCCCTAAAAAGGCAGAAAGGCCTTTATTTTGCCCTCTACAACAAAGGAATTTCCCAAAAGCACCTGACCGCGAGACTCGGGATGAAAGAGGAGTATGCAGATTTCAAGGCAAGAACATTCAAAAGAGTGATGAAGGACGGTACAGTGCGTCACCGCTGGTCATGGGACAGGGTAATCAAAGAAGTAACCCCCGTGGTCAAGTCAAAAGGGTTTCTGCCGCCCGGCCAGTGGTTTCAGGCGAACGGCATGGGATCGTTAGTCGGCTCACTGTACAACCTCGGCAAAAACTGGGCCGAATTGAGAGACCATTTTAAGTCATACAAAGGAAGCACCTTTGTTCAATCGCGAAACGGAATGCGGTGGCGTAGCCACGCAGAAGCGTCACTTTCGAATTTCCTATATGCCCGATGCATCGAACACAAGAGGGGCGAAAAATACCCGGCTGAATATGCTGCTTATGGTCAGGCGGCCTACGGTTACTTTGATCTGCATTTTAGGGCACGCGATGGGCGGTGGATCGACGTTGAGATATGGGGAGACAAACCGAAAGGACACAATGAGGCCGGTTACAAAAAAAAACGAATTGCCAAGGAACGATTCAATAAGACCAACAAACGGTTTCTTGGCCTCCATTACACGGACTGTTACGAAGATGCACACCTGATAACGAAACTCGCGCCGTACATTGGCCGCATCTCACCGTTTGTCTTCGACAAGCCTGCCGACAAGATTCTTCAACCAACACATTGGTCGAACGCGGACGAACTCCTTGATTACTGCCAGCAGATCGCCAAAGAACAACCGGGTGGAGTTTTTCCAACGGAGGGATGGCTTCGAAAGAGGGGCAAGTGGAAGACCCGCAAAGGGCCAAGCTACAACACAGTCTCTATATACATTAAAACTTGGATTGGCGGCATAAGGCAACTAAGAGAACTCTTGAACCAGGGACGAAACAGCACCACAGCATGGACAAAAGAGAAGGCTTTGGCCGCATACAAGGCTTTTTTTGAGAAACACGGGATCACTCCGGGCCAGGCAAGCACGGACAGCCGAGATGTGGATCAGGACACGTTGAAGGAAGCGAACAACATATCAGCAGCAATTGCCAAGTATGTTGGAAGCACGCGACGGGTGAACAAACTGGCAGGGATATTGCCCGAGAGAAAGAAAAAGTGGAGCGAAGAACTTCTGAAGCAAGAAGTTGCCCGACTATTTGCCAAGTATTCACTAAGCATGTCCCAAATTGCCAGACTGCGCACGGCAGACAGAAGATGCTTTGGTGTGTCCAGGGAAGATGCAAACAAGGCCCGCCGAGTATGTGGAATTATCAGAGATTACGTAGCAGACCCCCGCGCATTGTACGAAAGCCTTGGAATCAAGAATGTTGACATCCGCACACTGAAAAAATATAAGCGTCATCTCCAGCACCCCATTGGCGGTGACCCGACGGCGTGATACGGTGGCGACACTCAAAGGTCCATCAGGCACACGTCGTGCATGTAGTTTTCAACCCCCCATCTCGCTTCTCTCCGTTGGGGTACTTAAGTGGTCAACGGAGGCAGACAAAAACCGCCTCCCCAGTCTTAAAAGCCACCCCAACCCCTCCCCGCTGGTGCTTTTGGTGCTTTTATACCCGATCAAAGCAGCAGGGTAGCAACCAAGGAAAGGCATGAAAAGGACAGGCCGACAGGTCAGAAAACAGCAGAATATATAGCGAATACTCAAATTTTTAGGAATGGTGGTGGGGCAAGGATTCGAACCTTGGAAGGCGTAGCCAGCAGATTTACAGTCTGCCCTCGTTGACCACTTGAGTACCCCACCAGAGAGACACAAAAATCGCGTGTTACTATGTCAAAGTGCTCTTGATGTGTCAATCTGTGGATTGCGGCGTAATTCGTCTGTGCGTTGCCTCACCATTCATGACACCTCTTTATCGGCGCGCATCCAAAACACAAACAACGGCGCGCCGAAGGGCCACCTGTTCTGCGTTTTGGCGTTGTTCACCGAATGCAAGCACGTCAGATTGGCTGGTTAGCAAGGCGGCGCGGGTTGAGCTGGATATTCATCCGCGAGACCTGCGACAACGCCGCTAACAAGTCAATATCACGCGCTTGCAGACGGTCCAAAACGCAGAACAACAGCAGGCGGTCTCCTTCCTCCCTCACGACCTAAGCCTGCCAGCGGGCAAAACATCCGTTGGGCAATGGTCGCACTTGTTCAGTCCCGGTCAGGAGCATCTCCCCGGCATGCCAGGATCCGGCGCGGTTGTCCAAAGCATCGTGCAACAAATGGTTCAAGACCGTTGGGGTAATGCCAGGCGTGTGCGCGCTGAGCAGGAGAAGCACAGGATCGTCGCTCAACAAGGCGCGGCAGAGTTTGAGGGTATGGGGTAGATCGCGCTCAATCTTGTAGACCTCGCCCTGTGCGCCGCGTCCAAAGGAGGGAGGATCGAGAATGATGGCGTCGTAGCGCCGTCCGCGCTTGATTTCGCGGTTCAGAAATTTGTGGGCGTCGTCCACAATCCATCGAATGGGAGCGCCTTGCAGTTCGTTGAGCGTGGCATTCTCGCGCGCCCATTGCACCATGCCTGCGGAGGCGTCAAGATGGCAGACCTCGGCCCCTTCCCGCGCAGCCGCGAGCGTGGAGCCTCCGGAATACGCAAACAGGTTGAGCACGCTCAATTTCCGAGGCCGCCCCATGGAAGCCTGCCGAAGCGTGGTCCGAAGCCAGCGCCAGGATTCGCGCTGTTCGGGAAAGATTCCCAGATGACCAAAGTCCGTCCCTGACAAGCGGAAGCGCACCCCCTCGACTTCGATATTCCACTGGTCTGGAAGACGCTCGCGATTTTGCCAGCGGTGCCCTTCTTCGCGGTCGAAGGTTGCGTCCGCAGCCGCCCAGTCGGAGTCAGGGCGCTGAGGCAGCCAAAGGGCAGGCGCGCACGGGCGCACAAGAACATAACGCCCGAAGCGCTCGAGCTTGCGTCCGTTGCCACTGTCCAGGAGGGCGTATGTTTCGGTTGGCATAAGCAGGGAGAGGATAGTCGCAGTGAGGGGTCGGATCAAGCCGGGATTGCGGGCGGATCGAATGGCGGGACACCGGTTGTTGCCCGGCGTTTTGGACCGAACCCAAAGGAGAGTAAACGGTGATCAGTGACCAGTAGACGGTGACCAGTAATCAGTGGGCAGGGAGTGAACAGGCGCGCCGATGAAGAGGCGTAGTGAACAGGTGCGGGATGTCTGGCCAAGGTAAAGAGAGGGATTGCCCAAAGGTGGCCCGTGCGTTCCGTCGCGCGGGCATCGTGTTCCCAGACATGCCCCCTTGCCCGCCCGACGGAGTGCGTGGAGGCCAGGGAGACCGCGCGGGGACGCGCGGTGCTACACAGGGGGAGGTTAATTACGCCCGCGCGAGGAGACACACCTTTTGGCTATTCATCCGCCGTGGAAATGGCCTGGATAAAGCTGGCGGCGTCGGTCGCATCGAGTAACTGCTTGCGAACGCGGCTCTTGGCCAGCACGCGCGCCAGCGTGCCGACGATGCGCAGGTATTCCGTGACCTGCTGACGAGGCGTGCCGATCAGGAAAATGAGTTGAACGGGCAGACCATCCGGGGTCGCATAATCCACCCCGTTGCCGCTTCGTCCGGCGACAATGACAATGTCGCGACAGCGATCCGTGCGCGCATGAGGAACAGCCACCCCATGACCCATGGCGGTTGTTCCGATTGTCTCACGGGCCAGAATCTCAGAGAAGAACGCCTCGAAGTCGGGAACCGCTGCATTACCCGACAAGCGCGCAGCAATCTCATGCAACGCCGCATTTTTATCCTGCGCCTGAACATTAAGATTAATGGATTCCGGAACAAGCAAGGCACCGACTTGCCGGGCTGTCATGGGTGTGTCTTTAGGCATGTCGTCTCAATCCAATCCACAAGCGAGTCGATAGAATGACATATTCTGCGGGTTTTGCGCAAGTGGGCGTGTGTCTTAGTATACCACACTTATCGCCTGCATGCGCATGGACGCCTCAGATCGCGCCATCATGACTTGACGGGCGCCTCATCAGTCCATAAGAGCCGGTAGCCGATTCCAGGCTCCGTGTTGATGAGTTTGCGCGAAAGCCCACCCTCCAGCTTTTTGCGCAGATGGGTGATATAAACGCGCAAGTACTGGGCTTGTGTCTCAGCCTGGGGGCCCCAGACCGACCGAAGCAAAAAGGCGTGCGTCACCACACGCCCGGCATGCAGCACCAGCACACGAAGGAGGGCGAACTCGGTGGCGCTCAGCGAAACCTCGCGCCCATCCACATAAACCAGATGCGCGCTCAGATCCATCCGCAACGGGCCGACCACATGCTCCGGCTCATCCGGTCCGCCCGGCGTGCGACGCAGCAGCACACGGATACGCGCCAGCAACTCAGCCGTGCCAAAGGGCTTGGTCAGGTAATCGTCCGCTCCGTTGTCAAGGGCGGCAACCTTGTCGTGTTCGCGATCACGCACAGACAGAATCAACACCGGCGCCTGACTCCATTCGCGAAGCCGCTTGAGCACCGTCAGTCCATCCATGTCAGGAAGGCCCAGATCGAGGACAATCACATCCGGCCTGCAGGACGCAGCCTCCTGAAGCCCCAGTTGTCCATTTTCGGCCTCATACACACGGTAGGATGGCTCAAGCGCCACCCGCAGCAACCGGCGAATGGGCGATTCGTCGTCAATAATCAAAACGGTTGTACGGGGTTGCTCGCTCATGCCTGTAGGTCCGGACGTTGCGGTGTCTAAGCGGTCTTGGGCGTTTCAATCTCCACCGGAACGCGGATGGTGAAAGTGGCGCCGCCATCGGGGTTGTTCTCGGCAGAGATTCCGCCATTATGGGCGCGGACAAACCCCTGCACAATGGAGAGGCCCAATCCTGTGCCGCCGGGTCGAGCCTTGGGACCCCGGTAGAACTTTTCAAACACCTTCTTCTCCTCGCCAGGGCCCAATCCAATGCCATGATCGGTCACTCGCAAAAGAAGCGTCTGCGCATCCAACTGCGCGGTCAGGCGAATCGGCGATCCGGCCGGGCTGTAGACTGCGGCATTGGAGAGGAGATTGCAGAGCGCCTGCTCCATCAGGCCGGGATCCAGACGCACCAGGGGCATGGACTCCGGGACGAGGATTTGAACCCGTTCAACGGGTATTTCGTTGCTCAATTGCTCCACCACCGCATGAAGCAGTTCCGCAGGCTCGCACCATTCCAGATTGAGCGGAAGCCTGCCCATTTCAATGCGGGTCATGTCGAGCAGGTTGCCGACCACACGGCTCAGGCGCTGGTTGGCCTGTTTGATTTCATCCAGAAACGTCTTGCCCAGCGGCACATTGGCTTCTGCAAGCTGCACATCCAGCCCCTCGGTGGCTGCGGTAATGACGGCCAAGGGCGTCTTCAGCTCATGGGAGACCGAATCCAGGAGTGTCCGGTGCAGGCGTTCGGACTCCATGGCCAGGCGGGACTGGCTGGCATTGTCCATAAGCCGGTAGCGCTCAACCAAGGCCGCCATTTGCGAAACAAAGGTTTCCAGCAGATCGCGCTCATCCAGGCGCAGACGCGTCCGGTCGATAAACTGGACGCCCATGACGCCGAGGCAAGCATTGGATGTGGTCAGCGGCAGATACATGGCCGCCGCGTTGGGGAGTGTGTCCGTAAACCGCCCGGCCACCTGACGCCGGTCAAAAGCCCAGACCGCCACGCCTGTTTCATGCGCATCAGGGGAAAAGGTGCTGACCTGCTGCGGCGTGGAATCCAATCGTTGATCCTCCGTGGAAGTCAGGAGAATGGCCACACGGGCATGAAAGACCGCCTCGATTTCCGATGCCACGCAACGCAGGCCATCAGCCAGCGAGGTGGTGGCCGCGATGCCCTCGAGCAACCGGTTGAGCGCCTGTGTGCGCTGCTCCCGCATGCGCTCGGCGATTTCACGGGAACGCATACGGCTGGTGATGCGCCCGACTGACCAGGCCACGACAAAGTACATCACCAGCATGAGGGTATCGTGGAAGCCGCCAATGCGAAACGTGAGCGTGGGAGGGATGAACAGGAAAAACCAGATCAATGCGCTCACCAGGGCTGTAAACAAAACGGCGCGCAAATGAACCACACGAGCCAGAAAAATAACCGCCAGCAGATAGAGCAGGCCTGCTGTGCGGTATTCCACGGTCCCTTTCAGCCACCACACCGAGACCAGGGTGATGACCGATATCACCCCCAGGCACAAGAAGAGCTCGCGTTTGACAGGCCAGCTCTCCGGCCATGCCTGCATGGCGCGCGCCTGCCGCGCCGGATCCCGCTCGACGTGCAACAGATGGATGTCCACATCCTTCCCCCGTCGAATCAAGCGGTCCACAAGGGAACCTCCGCTCAGCAGCCGCTGAATGAAAAATCCTCCCGGGCGGCCAACCACAAGCTGGGTCACATGCTGCTCGCGCGCAGCGGCAAGAACAGCCCCGGCGACATCCTCGCCGCGCGTGATGACGACCTCCGCGCCCAATTGGCGCGCCAGAGAAAGGTTCTTGGTCAATCGAACCTGCTCCTCCTCGGAGAGCGGTCGCGGCGTTTCGACGTAGATCGCCAGCCAGGGCGCATCCATGGCCGTGGCCATGCGGCGGGTCGATCGAATCAAAAAGCTTGAAAAGGGGCTTACCCCAATGGCTACAGCCAGGCGCTGCGAGGACTGCCACGAACCGCCAATGCGCTTGGCGCGCATGACATCCCGCAACTCCTGATCCACATGCTCCGCTGTGCAGCGCAGGGCCATCTCGCGAAGCGCCGTCAGGTTTTCCTCGCGGAAGAAATTTTGCGCAGCCGCATCGGCGCGGTCGCCGGTATACACCTTGCCTTCCGACAGGCGCCGACGCAAGCGTTCTGGAGTCAGGTCAATCAGTTCGATTTCGGTAGCCTGGTCCAGAACCGAATCCGGGACGGTTTCGCGAACCGTGACACCCGTGATGCGTCCCACGACATCCACGCGACTCTCGAGGTGCTGCACATTGAGGGTCGTGTAGACATCAATGCCTGCGTCGAGCAATTCGAGGACATCCTGATAGCGCTTGGGATGGCGGCTGCCCGGCGCATTGGTGTGAGCCAGTTCATCAACAAGAGCCAGTTTGGGACGGCGCGCCAGGACCGCGTCCAAGTCCATTTCCGTCAGCGTGACGCCGCGGTGATCCAGTTGCTTGCGGGGAATGACGGGAAGGCCTGCGATCAGCGCCTCTGTTTCCGCGCGGCCATGGGTCTCCACGATGGCCACGACAACATCCATGCCATCATCACGACGCTGCTGGGCGGCGCGCAGCATGGCGTAGGTCTTGCCCACGCCCGGGCACATGCCAAAGAAGATGCGCAGTTGGCCGCGATTGGATGCCTGGGCCGGCGGTCGATCGCCGGCAGGTTGTTCGGCCCTCATACCCTGTCCTTTCTGATACACATGTGAAATGCTGATCCGCATTCACAGTGTATCAAGGCGCATGGGGTGCGTCCATGTCATCCAAGGCAAGATTCAGGGCCAGGACGTTCACACGAGCAGCGCCGAGAAAGCCGAATTGCGGCGGCTCAAGAGTCTTGTTGACCAATACGGAAACCCGGTCAACCGAAAGACCTCGCGCCTTGGCCACGCGGGCAATCTGCAGATGCGCCGCCTCCGGGCTGATGTGCGGATCCAGTCCGCTGCCCGATGCAAACGCCATGTCGCCGGGCACAGGTGTGTTCGTGGAAAGCTGATTGCCCGTCTGGAAGGAGGCTACATGGGCCAGGACATTCGAGTGCAGGGCCTGGCTGGTCGGCCCCAGATTGCTGGCGCCGGAAGGCAGGGTTGCAAAATCACAGGCGGACGGGCGCGGCCAGAAATAGCGCGGGCTTGTGAATTTCTGAGCCAGCAGGGACGAGCCGGCAATCTGCCCCTTGGATTGAACCAGACTGCCGTTTGCCTGGCGAGGAAACGCCAGTTGCGCGACGCCCGTCACAAACAGCGGATAGGCCAGCCCGGTCAGGACCGTAAAGATCAAGGTGAGCCGAAGCGATTGTGAAAAAAGAGTAGTCATGGTTTTTCCTTAAACGAGACCCACTGCGACCAGCAGCATATCCAGGAGTTTGATAAAGACAAACGGCACAATGATACCGCCAAGTCCGTAGATCATCATGTTTTTGCGCAGCACGGCGGACGCGCCGATCGGCTCATACTTGACGCCGCGAAGCGCCAGCGGGATCAAGGCGACAATAATCAGCGCATTGAAAACCACCGCGCTGAGAATCGCGCTGGTTGGCGAATGGAGGCGCATGATGTTCAAGGCGTCCAGGGGACCGTGTGATCCCGCCTTCGTGACATAAAGAAAGCCGAACATGGCCGGTAGGATGGCAAAATATTTCGCCACATCATTGGCAATGCTGAAGGTCGTCAGCGCACCCCGGGTCATCAGCAACTGCTTGCCGATTTCGACGATCTCAATCAATTTGGTGGGATTGCTGTCGAGGTCCACCATATTGCCGGCTTCGCGCGCGGCCTGGGTCCCCGTATTCATGGCCACGCCCACATCCGCCTGCGCCAGGGCCGGCGCGTCATTGGTGCCATCGCCGATCATGGCGATCAAGCGACCGCCTTCCTGCTCCTTGCAAATGCGGTCCAACTTGTCCTCGGGTTTGGCCTCAGCGATAAAATCGTCCACGCCGGCCTCGGCGGCGATGGCAGCGGCCGTCAGAGGATTGTCGCCCGTGATCATCACCGTGCGAACGCCCATCTTGCGCAACTGCGCAAAACGTTCGCGAATGCCGCCCTTCACCACATCCTTCAGGCGCACCACACCCAGCACGCGCGAACCATCCACCACCACCAGAGGCGTGCCGCCGGAGCGCGAAACATCGGCCACGATGGCTTCGACAGCCTGCGGATAAACGCCGCCCTGCTCTTCCACAAACCGGCGCACGGCGCTGGCTGCGCCCTTGCGGATTCGGCGTGTCACATGCCCCTGCCCGTCTCCAAAATCCATGCCGCTCATGCGTGTTTGCGCCGTGAAGGGCACGAATGTGGCATGCGGCTGCTCGGTCAGCTCACGTCCACGCAGGCCATGTTTCTCCTTGGCCAGCACGGCAATGGAGCGTCCCTCGGGGGTTTCATCCGCCAGCGAGGCCAGGTGGGCAGAATCCGCGAGTTCCTCCGCTTTGACACCCGGAGCCGGGATAAACTCGGTCGCCATGCGGTTACCCAGCGTGATGGTCCCTGTCTTGTCCAGAAGCAGCACATCCACATCGCCGGCCGCCTCGACCGCCCGTCCGCTCATGGCCAGCACATTGCGGCGCATCAGGCGGTCAATGCCGGCAATTCCGATGGCGCTCAGCAACCCGCCGATGGTCGTGGGAATCAGACAGACAATCAACGACAGCAGAATGGGTAGCGACCGGGCCACCACTTTGGATTGGCCTGCGGCATGCTCACTGTACGAAGCAAACGACGGCAACGTCACCACCACCAGAATAAACAGGACGGTCAGGCTGACCAGCACGATGTTGAGCGCAATTTCATTGGGCGTCTTCTGGCGGCGGGCGCCTTCGATCATGCCGATCATGCGATCCAGAAAAGAATGTCCCGGCGCAGCGGTCACGCGCACCACGATGCGGTCGCTGATGACTCGCGTACCGCCGGTCACGGCGCTGCGGTCAGCGCCGCTTTCACGAACGACGGGAGCCGATTCTCCCGTGATAGCCGACTCATCCACCGTGGCAATGCCCTCGACAATTTCTCCGTCTGCGGGGATCGGATCATTGGCGACACAAACAAAGAGGTCGCCCAGGCCCAAATCCGTGCAAGGCACGCTCACTTCCTGACCATCCACCAGTTTCTTGGCCTGCGTGGTGACGCGCATTTTGCGCAGGGCGTCCGCATGCGCCTTGCCGCGTCCCTCGGCCATGGCTTCGGCAAAATTGGCAAAGAGGCAGGTGAACCAGAGCCACAGACAGATCTGTAGATTGAAGCCGGAGAACTGCACAAACAGAAACAACGTGCAGAGAATGGCGCCAACCCACACCACAAACATGACCGGATTCTTGATCTCGTCACGCGGATGCAGCTTGCAAAACGCATCGCGAACGGCATGACGGATCAGTTCGGAATAACGAATCTCTACGCGCGTACTCATAAATAAGGTCCGATTGTTCGGGTCAACAGGCTCGGCATTCCGGAAAGTCCAGAGAATCCATGGCCTGCACGATTTTCTCAACAGCCATCAACATCCGCCCCTAAAACGTCCTTCCAGCCAGCATGAGTCCATGTTCCACAATAGGACCCAGACACATGGCAGGGAAGAATGTCAGCGCAGCGATAATCACGATCACACCGACGAGTGTGACGGCAAAGGTCATGCCATTGGTGGGCATGGTACCTGGAGATGCCGGCACCGTTTTCTTGGCCGCCAGACTGCCGGCAATGGCCATCACAGCCAGAATAGGAACAAAGCGGCCCAGAAACATGGCCGCGCCCAGTGTCAGGTTATAAAAGAGCGAATTGGCATTCAGGCCTGCAAACGCGCTGCCGTTGTTTGCAGAGCAAGACGCATAGGCATAAAAGATTTCACTCAGTCCGTGAGGGCCCTGGTTGCCCAGACCATCCAATCCGGACTGCATGGAGCAGGCCACGGCGGAGCCCGCCAGAATTAAAATGCTGGGCGTCAGAATCGCCACAACAGCCCATGCGGCCTCCCAAGACTGGATTTTCTTGCCCAGATATTCCGGCGTGCGCCCAACCATCAGGCCGGCAATAAACACGGCGATCAGCACATGCATCAGCAAACCATATAAGCCCGCGCCCACGCCTCCAAAAACGATGCAACCGAGCATCAGATTCCACAACGGCATCATGCCGGCCAGGGGCATGAAACTATCGTGCATGGCATTCACTGCGCCACACGATGTGCCGGTGGTCGAGACCGCGAAAAGCGTGCTGTTCATCACGCCAAAACGCACCTCTTTGCCTTCCAGAAGCGGCTGTATATTGCCGACAACCGGATTCGGCTGAGTCTCCGCCCAGAACGAGACGACAAAGCTGAAGATCAAAAAGAGCAGCATGACGCTAAAGAGGCACCAGGCATGGCGGCGATCGCCAATCAGCAGGCCAAAGGTATAGACCAGCGCGGCGGCCAGCATGATCAATCCGAACATCTCGGCAAAATTGCTCAACGGCGTGGGATTCTCAAAGGGGTGCGCGCTGTTCTGTCCGAAGAACCCACCGCCATTGGTTCCCAAATGCTTGATCGCCACCTGGGAGGCGGCAGGACCGAGCGGAATGACCTGAGACACCCCTTCGAGCGTTTTGACAACCTTGTCCGGTGAAAGCGTTTGAACAACTCCCTGGCTCGCCAGAAGCACCGCGAGAAGAATGGAAAGCGGAAGAAGGATATAAACTGTCGCGCGCGTCAAATCGACCCAGAAACTTCCCAGGGTGTTTGTCGAAGCGCGCCGCACGCCACGCGCAAAAGCCACGAGAATGGCCATACCTGTGGCTGCGCTGAGAAAGTTGTGGACCGCCAGTCCCGCCATTTGCGTCAGGTTGCTGAGCGTGGACTCCCCTGAATAGGCCTGCCAGTTCGTGTTGGTGATAAAGCTGATGGCTGTGTTCAACGCCAGCGTCCAGGAGACATTGCCCATTTTCTGTGGGTTTAACGGCAGCCAGATCTGAACCATTTGCATCCCAAAAAGCAAAAGCAGTCCCACAACGTTGAACGACACGACGGCGCGAAAATACCGCTTCCACGTCATCTCTTCGTCCGGCTTGACGCCGCCCATGCGATAAATCCACATTTCCAATGGACGTAAAAACCGGACTGACGCGCCGGGGCGCCCATCAAAAATCCTGAACATGAACGCGCCCAACAGGGGCGTCAGCGCGATCAGGAGAATCAGAAAAAGAGCGGATTGAAAAATTTCGTGGCTGTTCATGGGAGAGAAGATAGGGCATTTCCGTCTTAAATGCAGGTTAAAGCTTTGTGTTTTTGCATTAAAAAGACCTAAAAATCACATTTGTCTCGGAAGAGCGCAACGCAAGGTATTTGTTGCTCAGTTGCGAGGTCATCCATGGGTGGGGTATGATCTTTTTCATGGAAGGCCACCTGCACCCATGAACAGATCAACGCCACCCCATCGAGTCTGGCTTGAAGTCAGCCTCAACACGCTCTCAGATAATTATCAGAAGATCGCAAGCGCCGTGGCTCCGGCCAGGGTCATGGCCGTCCTGAAAGCCAATGCCTATGGGCTTGGCGCAAAACCCATTGCAGAAGCGCTGGCACAAGCGGGTGTTGCGAGATTCGGCGTGGCAGAACCCTATGAAGCGCTGGCGCTCAGCGACCTGGGTCTGCCTGTGCAGATTCTTGGCAGCGTGTTGCCGGAAGAGATTCCCGCTCTGGTTTCCGCAAACGTGGTTCTGCCCATCACGGACCTCACCAGCGCAAAACAAATCCACGATGAGGGGCGGCGTCAGAATCGCCGGGTCAGGGTTCATTTCAAAATCGACACCGGCATGGGACGGCTGGGTATTCTCCTGTCAGACGCGCCCCAGGTGATCCGAGAGGCGCGCGCATTCTCGCACCTTGATCCTGAAGGTATCTATTCGCATCTTCCCGTAGCCTATCGCGCCGGAGAAGAGTATACACAGCGGCAAATCCACGACTTTACCGGGCTTGTGCGCGCCATGGAGGCTGAAGGCATGACCTTCGCATGGCGACATATTGCCAATAGCGACGCCATCAACAATTTTCCACAGGCCGCACAGTCCCCTTTTAATCTGGTTCGCACAGGAATCAACCTGCATGGATCGTTTGACACCGAGGGGAAACGCGCGCTTCATCTCCGCTCTGTTTTAACCCTGAAAACACGCCTTACTGCCGTTCGCCAGATGCCGCAGGGTGCGTTTATCGGGTACGGACTCACGCACCGCCTGGCGCACGCCACACCTGTTGGAACGATTTCAGCAGGCTATGCGGATGGACTTCCCCTGGCGCTCTCCAATCGGAGCTACGTGCTGATACGCGGCATTCCATGCCCGATTCTAGGGCGGCTTTCCATGGATTACACGACGGTGGCGCTTGATCAAGTTCCCGAGGCCTGCGTTGGAGATGAAGTTATCTGCCTGGGCGGTGAAGGCCCCCACGCCATTTCGGTCGAGGATTGGGCGCATCTCAAGGGGACGCATCCCTATGAGATTATCTGCTCCATTGGAACACGGGTCGAGCGGCGCCACATCTCATAGAACACAGCCGACAGGTGTGTTTCTGAAAAAAAGCACACATGCGCTGTTCAAAAACAGCGCATGTGAATCAGAAATCCGCGCAGACTCATCCCGCAGAGAGATTATTAAAGCGCTGGCGCAGCGGCGGCAGGAGCCATGGGCGCTGCTGGCGCAATAGGCGCCGGTGCAGCAACCGCAGGGGCGGTCACGGCGGCAGCCGCATGATGCCGGGCATGCGCATGGCGATGATGCTTGCGGCCATGCTTGACATGGTGCTTGCTCTTCGCATGCAGCGCGGCATGGTGATGGCGCGCGTGCTTGTGATGAACCGTTGTTGTATCCTGGGCCATTGCGCTACCTGCCGCCAAAGCGGCCAGGCAACATGCAATCATGATTGTTCCACGCATCTTTATTGCTCCTGAAAAACAGCGCCTCGTTCCTTCGAAAGCCAAAACAACCGAACACATTCAAAACGGCTGACTATGAAGAAACTGCGCAATGGCTCATAAGTATGCACACTCCGGCGAGGAAGCACAAGGATGGACTTTTCAAATATACCAACGGATGATATTATATAGATATGAATATTAACCGCTTACTAAAAGAAACGATTACCCAAACCTCTCTGCGTACTTTGCGCAAGCCTGTAGCATCCGTTCGAAAAGAACTTGCTGAGGTGAAACGCCAATTGGCCGCATTGCGAAAAAAACTGCGTTCCTTGGAAAAAAGTTCCGGCGTTCATTCGCGGAGCGCTGCGCCAGAATCCGCCATGGCCGAGAAAAAACGATTCAGAAGGCCTACAGCCCGGGATGTGCAGTCTTTGCGGAACAAATTGGACCTGACCCAGGCTCAATTGGGAAAATTGATGGGGGTTTCAACGCTCACCGTTTGGAAATGGGAACATGCTGAAGGGCGTTTGGATTTTCGCAAGAAGGCAACCGAAGCTTTCCGGCGGGTGCGTAAGATGAACCGATCCGAGGCTCAAAAAAACTTACAATAAAAACACCCCCTCTGCGTTTTTATCAGTGGAGTAACCCCCTCCACTGAAGATATATATACCCCTAAAAAGACCATGCGCGGTCGATAACCCCTTATCATTTGCGCGTGGCTTATCGAGGCTGGTCCCCCACCAGCCTCGATTTTTTGTTACGAAACATAAGAGCGGTCTCTTCAAAGGAGGATACGACCGCTTGGCGGAGTAACGCGAAAGCTCGACAACCTGTCGACATACCGGACAGTCTTTGAACGGTCATGCGCAGGGCAAAAAGCCCAGCATTCCCCCTTCCCTGACTCGTAGTAGGGTCAGGGGATCAGCAGATCAACCGGCATATTTTCGATGGTCAGGTCACGACTTTGCAACTTGCCATTGGGCAACTGCCACTGAATGGTCGCAGGGCCTGCTTCGGTCTGTGCCACAAAACCTTCGGCCACGCCGGGCAACAGGTTCCAAGCGCCCAGGCAATGTTTGCCACGCCAGCCAACAACTTTGAGTGGACCGGCATACTTGGCCTTGGACGACAACATCACGCGCACGCATCCGCCTTTGTCGCTGCCGGTATCCACAGGAAGAAACCAGGCATCGCCGTTCTTAAGCACGACAACAAGCTCCTGAATACCGTCGCCCTTGAGGTTGGTCCAGTTTCCTGTCTGCTGGCCATTGGCGATTTCTGGAATGACGCCCGTGGTATCGAAATCAATGACATTGGCATGTCCAAAACTGCGAAATCCACGATTAAAGTTGATGTGCGGCACACTGTTGTCATAGAAGCAGATAATGTCTTGGCGACCGTCGCCGTTGATATCGCCCACTGCGCCCGCATGAGCATCGGTCTGCCCTTTGTAGGCAAATTCGCCTGTAAAACTCATGACATCGACGAACTTCATGTGCCCGCAGTTGCCCCACATCCGGATGCTATCTCCAAGCGTCAACACGTCCAACAAGCCGCTGCCACTAAAGTCACCCAGAAACGCATCCGACGGCCCGGTGCCAAGAGCCACAGCACATGGCTTCGGCTCTTCGAACTGTCCAGCCGCTTTCCCTTTGTACATCAGGCTCCCCTTGGCAAAGAGTTGCAGGATACTGGGAAGACCGCTCCCGTCGAAGTCGGCAACGAGACAGCGTCCGGCGGGGCCAAGATCCTTGACGAGCGGCGCGCCCGCTGCCACAGGCCGAACCGTTTGGGCCGCATCCTGTCCAAAGACGGGAGTCCACAAGAGTGGCATCGTATCCGTGCCGATTAAGACTGCCGGGCAGCCAGGCGTGCCTGAATCAATTACAGTTAACGAAAGACAATTGCCCTTCAATTCGGTCTTGGAAAGAGCCGCGCTCATCTGTAGCACGCCATTGGAGTCCTGCAGGTACGCGCTTACGGACCGACCATCCCAACTCACCAGACCCAGGCGACCGTCCGGCTTCAAGGCACCCCATGCAGCCACACGTGACGTGGCCGCAAGCTTATAAGCCGCGGTCACGTCCTGAAGCGCACGCTCCTTGGGATCATAGACGAAAAGCCGGTCGCCGGATTCAGATGCGACAAAAAGCGCCTGTTTTCCGCCGTCGGTCAGAGTCACAGGCATCACGGCATGAACCATACCTGTGAATGTGGCGAATTTCGAGGGTGTTCCCCAGGATACGCCCTCTGCGCAAGGAAACGAGGGAGCGGGATCTGTGAGCACATAATCCACCGCCCGACGCAACATGTCGGTGCCGCCATTCCAGGTCGCCTGCATTTTTGCATTAATGGATTCCATTCGCCAGACATCCTTCTCATGGTCAAAGGATACCCACTGGCCGCTCAGATGAAGCAATCCCTTTTCACCGCCGCTTGCATCGCCGCCGCCATCCGCGTTAGCCTGGCTGACGAAAAAAAGCGCCTGCACGCCGCCAGGCTGGGTCGCCATTTTTGCAATGATATCGATCTGCTCCTTGAATGCAGAACCTTGCAATTCCAGCGACACGGTTTTGGCCTCATATTTGCCCTTGATGACCTCCTTGACTTCGGCGCGAATTTTTCCATCCTGCGCGCCCGTCAACTGAAGTTCCAGGATGATCTCCGACTGGTTCACCAAATGCATCGGCGTGAAATTCGGATTGATCAAGGCGTGAGCCAGGCCAGCCGACATCAAAAACCCAGCCAAAACAGCCGGCCACACGCGCATCCTGTGTTCTGTTTTCATCACATATCCCTCGCCATTCGATTTCGCTTCACTGTACTCCCAGCGCGGCGCTCACATCACCGGCGGCGCGATAAAGCTGTTCAGTCTGGGCGTCCCACTGTTCCTGATTGAAGACGCGTCCGTATTCCATGCCATTTTCACCAAAATAGACCGAACAAAAGTTGAGCATGCGCGTCCGATCGTCACACAGTTTTGCGCATCGGGCGGCCAGTTCCGGCCCCAGCCGGGCTTTCACCGCAGAATCAAGAATGGCGTTTTGAACAAAAATACGCGCCTCGGCTTCCTGATGCGACTCCCGCAACAACTGTGTACGACAGGAAGGCGCCGGTCCATTCTGCCCCGCGCCAAGGATGCTCTCCAGTGTCGCGTCAAGAGAGAGCGACCCCCAGGATACGTAGCGAAAGTCCAGTCGTTTCGCCTTGTCGGTCGGCGTCAACCGGATCGGCCAGAAATCGGCGCCGATCTCACCAAAGCCGCAGAAGTCACAAAACTGGGGAATCAGTTCGCCGCCATGATTGCCGAGCATCGTGCTTTCGCAAAAGAGACGAAAAATGGAGAGCTCGCCGTATTCGCTGACGTTAATCTGCGTCTTGGCCCGAGGCCCAGCCACAAAATAGAGATCCTTGGCCAGATTCTTCCAGGCATAATGCGGCTTACCTTCATCCGGACTCCAAAAGACTGCCAGAGGCGCGCCGCAAGCCCAGCACATGCGGCTGACGTCAGCGCCGGACGTTGCATTGCCCTTGCGCTTGTTGGACCAGTGCGTGTATTCCCACCAGTGAATGTCGGGAATGATGGCGTTGATATCTCCGATGGTCTCCGGCAGGACCTGATTCTGCACCACAAAACCGCACATCATGGTTTGTCCTATGCCCCGTTTTTGCAACCGGTCACGCATGCCTTCGATTGCCGGCTTCCAGAACGTCCGGGCTTCGGGCGTGCCCCAGGCAGGAGCCGGCATGTCTCCCACCGTTTGCGTGGCTGGATCGAACGTCGTTACAGACGGCGGATTGCGTGGTTTTCCGGAATACCACAAGGCTTGGTCAATCCCGGCGTCGGAGATGCCCAGGCAAGTCACAGCCACATTCCAATGGTATTTTATCGCAAGATCCAGGTATTTCTCCGCAATGCTAAAATCAGGCTGCCAGGAGCCGTTGGACGCCTTGCTCCAACGCACCATGGATTGGACGTTGCCCAGCATGGTCTTGGTGATCAGCGGAATGTAGATTTCACGATTGCCGAGCTGCCCCAAGAGGGCAAAGGTTCGATCAAGAAGTTTCCAGTGTGCCTCGGACCAAAGCAGCACATTGTACTTCAGGGCCACAGAATCGGGCGATTCGAGGATTCCAACGTAGGTCGTAAACTGATTCGGATTCGGACATGCCCAGTTACTGACAATCCGCAGTTCGAGCGGTACGGTCACAGGTTTTTCGCCTGTTGCGCTGACGGTCACCGAGCCGGTGTAGGTTCCGGGCTTCGCCTCCCTGGGAACCTGAACCGTTATCCAGACCGGCTGAACGACACCTGTCTGGTCCGCCATGGTGTTGTTCGGATTCCACGGCGATTGAGTCATCGGCTTCAAACTTGCCGGAGCATCTGGGTCCAATACGTCATACTGCCGGGAGTATACTTTCTCATCGACGGCGTTCAATAGAGCATACCCAACATTCACAGCCGATGCGGGTATTGTGCCGACGGCTCCCTGGCCCTGGAGGTCGCTTACGATGGCTCGCAAACCATTGATCGAAGCCGTGGAGCCGACGACCAATTGCGCTGAACAGGTTCCGTTCCGCACACCGCGCATGTGAATGCCGCCGATGGGTTCAGTCGGATCGCCATACTGCACAGGCAGAATGCGCTTGAACACAGGCTCCTGCCATACCTGAAAACCGGACGGACGTTTGATATTCGGAGTAATGCCCGTCGTGCCGGTTGGCACTGAAAGCCGGATGTCCTCCAGCATGGCATGGTTCCACCAGAAGGCTCCCGCCGTTTTCCCCAGAAACTTGAGGTGCACCGCATATGTGGATGCCAGGGATGTTGCCAACTCCTTGTTATTCGACATGGCCTTGACCATGATCTCGCGCGCCGGAGCGCGATGAATCTCCAAAGCCAGGACATTGACGCCCTTGCGCAGGGCCGAACCCGGAACACGCAAATCAATATGACGATACCGCTTCTCAAAACGGGCAAGAACATCCCGGTCTTTGAGCGCAAAGTTATAGGTGGTCGCTGGAATCTGTGCAGCCCAATCGTGCGTAAAAACGTACGAAGAATAGTCTTCGCGTCCGCCTGAACGCTCGGAGATCAGCTTGCCATCTGCGCCGACATAGGCTTCCTCTGGATACATCTCAGCCAAGGTGTCGGGCGCCACCTTGCCCTCCGGCAAAAAGGCCCGCCCAATCTCCTTGCCATTCAGATAGGCCACGATGCCGCCGCGGAAACCAACCGACAGGGAGAGAGCAGATACCCTGCCTGGATCGTCTACCATAAACTTGCCGCGCGAGCAAACAAGCGCAACACCATGCCATCCTTCGGCCATGGGCCCTTCGGCTCGAAGCCAGTCATGATCATCAAAATCCGACTCCCGCCATTTCTCCGCCGGCCACGGAGAACCCTGTCCATCGGGCGCTTTCCGAAGCTCGAAAATGATCTTCCCGGTTGAATCCTTGACTAAATCGCCCCGTGCATCGCGCTTTGCGGCCACTGGAAGGGCCGTGTCGGCTCGGAATGTATCACCTGCATCCAGCTTGAAAACTTCGGGCTGCCATGTTTCCCAATAACGCCAAATGGTGTGAACAGAATCCGGAGCCGGCATTCTATAGTCACCCGGAACTTTCGAGTCCAACTGGAGAATCGCGAGGCCGGTCGGCGCGGAAGAGCCCTTGTCTGTACCCGGCGCATCGGCAGCTCGCGCCCAAGCGCATGCGATGAGTGTTGCGACTGCCGTCGTTAATACTTTTGTCTGCACGGTACTCCACTCCCTTTCTTGAGGCTTCTCCTGAATGACTTGTGCGCGCGAAAATGCGGGCTCTCAGGCAACTCCTGATTCTCTTGCGAACTCTAAAATCGTATCGACCCTCGTTTTGGGACTACAAGGGCATTTTTGCTCGAAACCGTTCACTCGTCTCCCTCACGAACGTGATCAGGGCTTGATGCGATTGGATATTCCGTTATCGCCAGTTTCTGGATTGCGCGGACGGGCAAAACTGGAGTCCCAGTTTGGGCCCCAGTCTGTAATCTCGGGCAACTGAAGCCGTTGGCGGGTAAATTCCATGAACTTGAGAAGACAGTCGACATCCACGCCATTGGTCCAGAAAAACCGGTCGCGCGCACCATGGTCTTCCAATGTTTTTAATTCCTCGGGGCCAAGCCCATCCTCAATCCAGACAAAGTCACTATCAAAATCCACGACCGACGTTTTACCCTTGGCGCGTTCATAGGGCAGCGGCTCGGGAATCGCCATTGTCGGACAGGACTTCGGCCAAAGCAGGCAATTGACACCGTCCAACGAACCTGGAAACAGCGCCCACATGGAAAGCCAGTACGGTTTGATGTCGTGAATTTTGCAGAATCGCAGCAACCGACCCAGGCCCCGCGCCAGTTCAACGCAATTATGTTGTGAATCCCAGACGACTAACACGCCATCCACATCAATGTACATCTTTCTGGGTCTCATGAATCCTCCTGGATCATGCCACGCGAAGAACTTTGCGCAGAATAGTTACAAATGCTCCCATGCGTGACAAGTGGTCTTTGTCGAAGTTCCCATGTGTCGCTCAATTAAATGTACATAATATATCAAACCATCCCCAGTTGTCATCAATCACGTCGACGTCTGCATGATGAACGGAAGTGGAAGTGTTGGAAATCGCAGGCGAATTGCTGCTTGTGCTCGTGATGAGACGCCGTGACAACGCGACATCGATCCATCGATTGAATGCCCCAACATGGGAAAAGGTATAGTAGACATAAAAAGACTGCCCAAGGTTCTTCGGGTCAGGCCCAATTCCGACAAGCGTGGGATAAAATGACTCTGCAGCATCGGTTTCAAGCCGAGTGCGTGACGACCAGTTGATTCCATCTGGCGAGAATGCCAGATTGAGATAGGTGTTTGAGGAAGAGACCCACTGGACAACCGCCAGGACATACTGATTCAAATAACTATTCCACGCCACATCCATCCAGGCATTGCCGGGGTTGCCTGCTTCCAACGGCGACGACACCCCCCCAATTCCCGGTTGTGAGAATGAACCGTTGTAATATTTCTGCCACGATACGGAACCATGATTGATTGCGGCGGCAACGACATTGCTGACCGGCGCTTGCGCCACGCCCAGATTTACCGATGTTCCGTTGGTCAATTTGTCGCTGAAATAAACATAGAAATTGTTACTGCAAACAACATAAGGCGCACCGCACATCTCCACAGCCTGCGCTCTCGCCACAGCCTTCGTCAGTGTCATGTTGGGCTGTAGGATCGTACCACAATCAAAGAAACGGGTGGTCGAGTCGGGGTCTGAAACAGCCACACCCAGTAGCGTGTAAAAATGTTTTGCGTCACCATGTGGATGTATCTCTGCATGATAAAAAAGCAGGCGACGCCCGGTGTTTGGGTCCATATATACAGACCCGCCTGATTGATAAGGATAATGGGTGACTCCACCATAAATCGAGATGGCAGCCACACCCTGTTGGGCCGGAGCAGCCAAGGTTCCCAATATCATGGCCGAAGTAGACCCATTGGCGGCATAGATTTGATAATTTCCGTTCCCGTTCGTGACAACACCCAGATTGCCATCCGGAAACCCATTCAGCCCGAGTGCCGTCCTTTGGGTGGCTGTGTAGATGGTCTCCCGTGCCCCAACCGCAATCGGTGGCGTCGCAGCAAAAACACGCGTGCTGCTTATTGAGCATACGCACACGAAAAGTAAAACAGGACTGAAAACAAGCGCAAGCCTTGCAGCAATACCCGTACATGCTTGAAGCGATTTCATCATTTACGAAAAAGATCTCTTACGCTTAAAACGACAAGGACTCATTCCCCGCCACCGGGTTGCTGGCAGCCGAGAAAGGGTGGATGCTTAAAGATGCGAGGCACATACCGCGCATCATACAACAGGCGATCTACTTTCCGGAAACTGAAGACGCCTGCAATGTCTCAATGGCCGCCGCAATTTTTGCGCGGGTGGCGCCCAGATTGTCGATGGATGCATCCCGACAGTAGAAGTCCATGAAATCTTTGTCGGATATGTTCCATTTCAGCAGTTCCATGGCCTTCGCGCCATCCTTCGACTTGGCAGCCAAGCTGCGCAACAGGTAAAAATATTCGTAATCCTCCATCCCATCGCGAAATGTTTCGAGACGGATGGTGTGTACCGGTCCGTGTTTGCCTGGGTAATACATACTGCCGTTGCCGTTCTGCCGGGGAAAAGTAAACGTCTCGGTCCAGGGCGATCCCTTGGGCCATTGGTTGATGCTCCAATACATGTAACCCGTGGCCCCGACCTTCCAGCAGTACCAGACCGTGATGCGCGGATCGACATTGGGCAAGTCCATGTTCATGCACGGGTAGAAACTCTCGGCATTACCCGAGGTATACACCCACAGCGTCTTGCCGTTCTTGCGGGCCCACTCAATTTTCTCTGGAAATGCGCCGTAGCCATCCTCGATGTGTGGACACCAGATGTCGGTCTGGGGATATTTCGGATCAGGGCCACCATGCACGTCGACCATGTTTCGGATGCCGGGATGCCCCTCATGCACCCAACCGCGCTCCGTCTCCTTGTCGTACGCCTCATCAACGAGCCAGGTGTAAAAGTATTTGAGCCATCCCTTCGACTCAAGATGCTTGCCAATGGCGCGGCAGCAGGCAATTGTTGCTTCCTTCCCCTGCGAAATGTCTACCGGAAACAGAAACGCGTTCTGATGCAAGGCCAGGTACTTTTCGATGGCCGCGTCGAAACCAGAAAAATCATAAGAGGCCACGCCATCCTTGATGCCCAAAAGCTTGGGCTGGTTATCAGGAATGTCAGCAAGATTGTTGGCGGGCGACATACGATGAACAAGCATGTCTTGATAATACATGTCCAACATCGCATAAGCCTCGGCTGAACCAGCCGCCAGTTTGTGCTCGCGCCGAATATATTTCGGCGTAATTTCGAAGACGGTCTCAAGGTGGCTTTCGTCAGGAAGGACAAAGTTCCACACATGCACCGACGCCTGTAGCACGGTGTCGGCCGCACCGTCAGCGGCAACTGTGAGCGACAACCGGTAATCACCGGCGCGAACGTTCTTCGGCGTGCGGACCGTCACCCAAAACGGCTGAACATCACCGCTTTTAACATCCACGGCCTGCTCTTCCAGCAACGGATCGGGCCAAAATCCCAGTTCTGATGATCCATAAAACGGACGGTAATAGGGTTTTTTGATCTGCACGTAGCCCACAGGATTCACCGTCACGTTGGTCCGACTGATCACCCGCTGCTGATCTCCTGCGTTCTCGACCAGATCCCCCCATGTGAGGCGCACGTTTTTGAGCGCGGACTTCGTTTGCACAACGACCTGAAATGGCGCGTATTCGTTTTGCGCCAGTTCCAACCGAAAGGCCTTAATCTCCCGTTTGTCAAAGACGTTCCGGCTTGCGTCAGAAAAAATCTTGTTCAGCGATGTCTCGAATTTGACGCGATACAAGCCGTCCGGCGACACTTTCCACCGCGGATCATCGGCGCGCCATTCGGCATCCGCACCCCTGGCTTCGGCTTTTTCAACCGGGGCAGCATTTGTTTTCGCACCGGCAGATGCTGCGCTGTTTGATTCCAAACGCATATTGTCGAAATAGAGCGTGAAATCTTTAGCCCCATTGTTCGCATCGCCTGGAAAGTATTTCAGATACTTGATATGGGTCACATCGATCCGGTCTGCCAGGTCATGTATCGACACCTTGATCGTATAGGACTGCTGCGGCGGGATTTTGAACGATTGTGTCACTTGGCGGTCGCCGCCCTTCAGCTTCTGGGAGATGTTGACCGTCGTGTCCTGCGGATTGTAGACATCCACCAGAAATGTCTCGTAACCAGACCAATCGGTGACAGGCAGCGCCTCCATTAACGGACCGGCAAAGTTGGTGCCAACCGGGAAGGCAACCTTCATACACTTGGCGCCAGAAGTGGCATGCTCCTCGGCAAGGTTCACCTGTGCCCCATCCTCGCCATTAAACAACGCGAGCGCCTTCGGCGTCTCAAAATCGTCGAGGATGACTGCCGATGGCTTACCCGCTGCCACAGCCGGCTTGGCCGCAAGCAATCCAACCAACAGCACCACGATCCA
>Ga0364919_10064_pt1 | contig 54695 bp, 48 predicted proteins | sample SorcelJu500001C7_2_FD_206953 | JGI IMG/M metagenome (GOLD analysis project Ga0364919, IMG submission 206953) | Enriched cells from Trout Bog Lake Hypolimnion, Wisconsin, USA - BchlTB.June20.5000.01.C7 | ecosystem: Environmental > Aquatic > Freshwater > Lake > Hypolimnion/Profundal zone | place... | reverse complement strand
CGAGAAACCATGCTCGCGGTAAAACGCGCTGGCATGATACCCGTTGAATTTCTATGGAATGAACCCGTTGCCAAGTTGATTGCCTGTGATGGATACATCATTGTTGGGGGGTTTTCTTATGAAGATCGTTCTCGTTCAGGAATCATTGCGGCGTTAGACCCTGTGATGCAAGGACTTAAAACACAAAGTGAATTAGGTAAACCCATCCTGGGGATATGCAACGGCGCCCAAATTCTGGTAGAAGCTGGTTTGGTTCCGAAGATGGCACTGACTGATAATAAGCGACTCAAACAAGGGAAGATAGTGGGCACGGGTTATTACAATACCTGGGTCCATGTCACCTTGGCTAAAACGCATCGTAAAAATGCTTTCACACGTTATTTGGATGCAGACTCTGTGCTTAAAATTCCACTGGCACATGCAGAAGGACGATTTGTGATTCCTCCGGACGTGCTCGATACTATTGAAAGGAATGGCTTAGCTGTTTTTCAATATTGTAATGAACAAGGAGAAGTGATTGATGAGTTCCCAGTAAATCCGAATGGGTCAGTCAATAATTTTGCGGCCATTTCGAATCAGGCAGGTAACGTGATGGCCATCATGCCTCATCCGGAAAGAACGACGGCGGGAGATGTTTTGTTACATTCGATGCGGGATTATATTAAAGACTTTGTGCCGAGCCACTCTTGTAACCGTACGTCCCGCGGCTTGTCCGCGGGATCCAGGAATCTATTCACATTGCTCGATCGCACGGACAAGCCGGGGGACGTAGATGGTTTTGGAAATACCAAAGAAATCATCGTCGAACTCATGATTAACGATAATCATGCACTATCTGTCGAGAGTACTTTGCAAAAAAACGAGATTCCCGTTCGTATTAAACGTCAAATTCATTGGGATGTGAATGCCGCTTCTGATGCTGTCATCTCACAAATCAAGGCAAGCCAGTTATTGTATAACGAAAGAAAAGAATTTTTGGTCACCCCTAAAAGGAGTGCAGAGCCTGGAGAGTGTTCTTTGTTGGTGAGAGCCAGAGAAGACCTGGTGGGGCGTCAAGTACTACAAAAATTAAATGATCATGCCGGTATCGATGGAATTAACTCTATTCAACATGGAATTTTGTGGACCATCAGCGCCGACCCGTCGTTGCTTGATTCCTTAGTCAAGAAAGTCATAGAAACTGGCATTTTATTTAACCCGGTCTCTCATGAGTGCTTTCATTATGCTTGATTATACAAAAATCATTCGCCAGGCATTATCAGAATGTTTAACAGAAACAGATTTAAACGTTGGTATTAAATATCGAGGTAAAGTGCGTGATGTGTATGATTTGGGTGAAACTTTACTTTTGGTAAGCACCGACAGGCTGAGCGCGTTTGATCGCATTCTCGCCTCTGTCCCATTTAAAGGACAGGTGCTCAATTTGGTGAGTGCATGGTGGTTTGAAAAAACCCGACACATTCTCCCCAATCATGTGCTGGATATTCCTGCACCCAATACAACGCTAGCCAAAAAGTGCTCGGTTTTTCCCATTGAATTCGTGGTCCGCGGATATATTACCGGAACCACCAATACCTCTTTGTGGTCCCATTATCAACGAGGAGAGCGCGATTATTGCGGGCATGTCTTTCCTGAAGGGCTTAAAAAAAATCAAAAACTTGCCCCTGCCGTGATTACTCCAACTACGAAAGACGCAATACACGATAAATTAATTCATCCAGAAGAAATTATTGATCAAAAATTAATGACAGCAGAAGAATGGGGCATTGCCTCCACTGCCGCACTGCGTTTGTATCAATTTGGTGTTGAAACAGCAGCACAGCATGGGCTCATTTTGGTGGACACCAAATATGAAATGGGTCGTGATAAAGAAGGCAATATTGTGTTGGTTGATGAATTACACACACCAGATTCCAGTCGTTATTGGTTAGCCAATAGCTATGAAGAGCGTTTCGCCAAAGGACTGGAACCTGACAATATTGATAAAGAATTCTTACGTTTATGGTTTGCAGAACATTGTGATCCTTATCAGGAGGCTGCCTTACCTAGGGCACCTGATGATCTGATCGTCACTTTGTCCGCTCGCTATATTCAATTATATGAAACGATTACGGGCAATCATTTTCCTTTTGGACAACTATTATGTGCGGCATCGTAGGTATTTATAGTCATCAACGAGTAGCAGAAGAGCTATACAATAGCTTAATTCACTTACAACATCGGGGCCAAGATGCCGCGGGTGCCCTCACATGCCAGCAACGTTTTGATGTAAAGCACGGATTGGGGCTTGTTCGCGAAATTTTTAATGATAATGATATCATGGCGATGCAGGGAAATATCGGCATTGGTCACACACGTTATCCCACTGCCGGTGGTTATGCCATCTCTGACGCCCAACCTATTTGGATTGGCAGCCCCATTGGGATTGCATTGGCTCACAACGGTAATTTAATCAATTATCAGGAATTGGCCAAAGAGGTTATCCAAAAAAAACATCGGCATCTAAATTCCTCAACCGATTCAGAAGTCATTTTGCACTTGCTAGCGGATGGGTTAACGCCAACCCACGATGAGTCAGATTTTTTTGGACAACTATGCCATGCGGTACGATCTGTCTTTCAACAAGCCAAAGGATCCTTTTCTATTGTGAGTGTGATGATTGGTAAAGGTTTGTTGGCGTTTCGTGACCCTCACGGGATTCGCCCATTGGTGATGGGGCAACGCACCAACCCAGATGGAACAAAAGATTATATCTTTGCTTCAGAAACCACGATGTTTTATACCCTGGGATTCGAGTCCATGGGAGATGTGCAACCAGGTGAAGTGATTTTTGTGAATCTCGAAGGAGAGCTGTTTCGAGAAGTTCTTACTCAAAAGCAGTTTTCCCCTTGCATTTTTGAATATGTTTATTTTGCTCGCCCTGACTCCATGCTGGATGGGGTTAACGTTTATCGCGCACGGCTTAGAATGGGGCAAAATTTAGCGAAACGTTGGAAAGAAAAATACCCAGAGCTACTGCCAGATGTGATCATCCCCGCGCCCTCCACCTCAAACACAGCAGCCTTGGCTTTTGCTCATGCCTTGGGTATCCGTTACTCAGAAGGGTTATACAAAAATACATTTATTGGGCGCACGTTCATCATGCCAGATGGCAAAGACCGTAGCCGTCAAGTTCGTTATAAATTAACTCCACAGCCGATTGAAATTGAAAATAAAAAAGTTTTAATTTTGGATGATAGCATCGTCAGAGGTACCACGAGTCGCGAGATTGTGAAAATGGTGCGTGAGTGTCACGCCAAAGCAGTCTATTTTGCTTGCGCATGCCCGCCGATCATTCACCCTTGTTTTTATGGTATTGATATTCCCTCCTCAGATGAATTGATCGCATCAGCACATACCCAAGAGCAAATTCGTGAGTATTTAGGTGTTGATCAATTGCTCTACCAAGAAAAGGACGACCTAGTGGAAGCAGTCACCCGTAAAGGCAACCACCAGATTAAAACTCCCTGTATGGCTTGTATGAATGGGAAGTATGTGACAGAAGGTCTTAACACAGACAAATTAAAACAGTTGGAAAAAGAACGTCGAGGTAAATAATGCGCATTTTAATCGTAGGATCGGGGGCGAGGGAACATGCTATCGCCAAAGCGCTTGCCCGATCAGCAACACATCCTGAGATCTTTTGTTGCGCAACCACATATAACCCAGGCATACTACCATTAGCCCAACAATATTGGGTGGGTGATATTCAAAATGTGCATTATGTTACACAACAAGCCCGTCAGTGGGGTATCGATTTGGCGATCATTGGGCCTGAAGCCCCCCTTGCCCAAGGGGTAGTCGATGCTTTGGATCGTGATAACATCGCCACGGTTGGCCCCAAAAAAATATTGGCGCAGCTCGAAAGTAGTAAAATATTCACCCGAACATTATTGAAAAAATACCAAATTTCAGGATCCCCACACTACCAATCTTTTTCGCAATTAAAAGGCGTGATGGATTTCCTGCACGAGTTAGGCGAAGGGAGATATGTGGTGAAAGCCGATGGTTTGATGGGAGGCAAAGGGGTAAAAGTAGCTGGTGATCACCTACACTCCTTTGCCGAAGCCTATGACTTTTGTGAAACCTTAATTCGCCAAGGAGCATCCTTTGTCATTGAAGAAAAATTAATCGGTCAGGAATTTTCCATGCTCTCTTTTTGTGATGGAGAACGTTTAATTCCAATGCCGTTGGTGCAAGATCATAAACGCGCCTTTGTCGATGACCTCGGCCCTAATACCGGCGGCATGGGCAGTTATTCCGATGCAAACCACTCCTTACCCTTTTTAATTCCTTCTGATATTTTAAGCGCTGAAAAAATCAATCAAGCGGTTATTGAAGCATTAACAGAGGAGTGTGGTGAACGATATAAAGGGATATTGTATGGCAGTTATATGGCAACCAGTGACGGGATTAAGTTAATCGAATACAATGCCCGCTTCGGTGACCCAGAAGCATTGAATGTGCTGTCTATTTTAGACTCCGATTTTGTTGAGATCTGCCAATCCTTGGCCTTCGGTCAACTCACCCCCGAACAAGTTCGCTTTAAACCCTTGGCAACCGTATGTAAATATGCGGTCCCACTCGGCTATCCCGATAGACCTCAAATCAATGGCTCGATTGATGTCTCTCAGGTCTTGTGCCCTGACCAACTTTATTTTGCCTCAGTCAATGCAACAGAGACGGGATTATGTGCCTTAGGTTCTCGGGCATTGGCCGTCGTTGGCATTGCCTCAACGATTGCTCAAGCGGAAAAGATAGCAGAAGAAGATATCAATCGAGTTCAAGGGGCTTTGTTTCATCGGGAGGATATTGGAACGGCAAGCTTAATTAATCGCCGCATTGAAATGATGCGAGAACTTCGCGTATGAACGATATACGACTCTCACAGATCCCCTCATTTTCTATGAAAGAGCCACCTTCAGACAGGGCCTGGGTTTTAGACCCGTTGCGCCATGGATGGCGCGTCGGACCACATGGATGTGGTTTGTCTAAAACCCAGGCCCTGTCTGAAGGTGGCGGGAACGAAGGCAAAATGAGGGGATCTGTCAGTATACGACTAGCAGTCTTGGGATCAACCAATGGCACCCATCTGCTAAAGTTAATCGATGCTATCCAAAATCAGCTCTTAGCTGCCACCATTAATATCGTGGTGAGCAATAAAGCCGATGCGAAGATTTTAGAACGAGCAGAAAAAAATAATATCCCCGCGCTCTTTATCGATTCAAAACACAAAACGCGTGAAGAATATGATCAAATGATTTCAACTCACTTGCGACCATTTGATATTGACCTCATTGTACTCATTGGTTATATGCGACTTTTATCTCAAGCCTTCATTACTGATTGGCGCGGCCAAATCATCAATGTTCACCCGTCTCTTCTTCCCGCCTTCGCCGGAAAAATGGACAGGGAAGTACATCAATCAGTATTGGATGCTGGGGTAAAAGAATCGGGATGCACTGTGCATTGGGTCACTGAAAAAGTAGACGCGGGTCCGATTGTGATACAAAAAAAGTGTCCTGTTTTGCTGAATGATTCGGTAGATGATCTGCGCACAAGAATACAACAGCTTGAGGGTACGGCATTAATTGAAGCAATACAAAAAATACAAGGTTAATAATAATGATCAAACAAGCATTAATTTCTGTTTTCAACAAACAAGGCATTGTGCCATTTGCAGAACAACTTCATCGATTAGGGATAACCATCATTTCTACCGGGGGAACATCTCAGTTACTTCGAGAAGCAAATATTCCAGTCACAGAAGTTTCTACCATCACCGGTTTTCCTGAAATGATGGATGGGCGAGTCAAAACACTTCATCCTAAAATCCATGGTGGTATTTTAGGACGTCGACAATTAGATACAGAGGTAGCAAAAGCAAATCAAATAGACTGGATTGATCTGGTTGTGGTTAATCTGTATCCCTTTGCCGAGGTGGTCAAAAACCCCGATGTCACTTTTGCTGACGCCATTGAAAATATTGATATAGGCGGGCCTGCAATGATCCGCTCAGGTGCCAAAAACATGGCAGATGTGACGGTGGTAGTTGATCCAGCTGATTATGACGAGCTATTAGACTCATTGAAAAAAGAAGGTGATACCACATTGGCCAAGCGTAAAACCTTAGCAACCAAAGCGTTTGAACATACTTCAAAGTATGATGCGCTTATTCACCATTATTTGTCATCAACGACTGAGACAAAAGAAGACTCATTTCCAGAAAAAGTTCATTTGATGTTACATAAGTCCATGGAGTTGCGTTATGGAGAAAATCCTGATCACATAGCCTCCGCATACCAATTTTCCGAAGAGCCCAAAGGTATTTTTCGTGCCACTCAACATCAGGGAAAGACATTGTCCTACAACAATTTAGTCGATGCTGATGCTGCAATGGCCTCTGCACGCGAGTTTGAAGCGCCCACTTGTGTCATTGTAAAACATGCAAATCCTTGCGGGGTGGCAAGTCAAGCGACTATTCTTAAGGCCTTTTTGGGAGCATTTGATACCGATAGCACCTCAGCCTTTGGTGGGATTATTGCTTTAAACAGGGCATGTGATGCAGAAACCGCAACTGAAATCACAAAAATATTTTTTGAAGTTGTGATTGCCCCTAGTTATTCAACAGAAGCTTTAGCCATTTTCTCCCAAAAACCCAATCTCCGTGTGCTTGAGTTACCCGAAATAAAGTCATCCACCGATTGGACATATCAATGGATAGAAGGCGGCGTATTAATTCAAAGAAAAGATCCTAATTTTCAACTGTCTTCCCCCTATGAGATAATCACCCAACAAAAACCCTCCCAAGACGTCATCAGGGATTTGCAGTTTGCCTGGCGAGCAGCCAAACACGTCAAATCCAACGCGATCGTGATTGCAAAAGAGAATCAAGTCATCGGCGTTGGTGCCGGACAAGTCTCTCGCATTGATGCCGTTGATATTGCGATTAGAAAGGCAGGGAATCGTTTAAACCAGTCGGTATTAGCCTCGGATGCATTTTTTCCCTTTAGAGACAGCATCGATCGTATAGCCGATACTGGAATCACGGCGATCATTCAACCAGGAGGCTCATTGCGAGATCAAGAGGTTATAGACGCTTGCGATGAGTATGGGATTGCCATGCTCATGACGGGTGTGCGCTGTTTTAAACATTAAAGTTCTATTAGAAAAATAATTTTTGAAAAATTGCTCGCTATGTCAATATACCGATCCAATTGTTTTTATTTGGAGAATTAAATGCAACAGTTAAGTGATAGCGCCATACAAATTGGCCTTCTGAAACAAATCATTCATGGAATACCCGATGCGACCTGTTAACTAAGTTTCGTAGGATTGAGTAGATCTGCCCTTAATCCCGGCAGGTTTCTTACTCTTTTAAGATAGGGAAATTGTTTTGAAAGAACTCATTGTTTCAACAAGTTTATTGATTTTAACCTTTACGGTATATGCAACTCCCCTTCCATGTGACCCTTACACACATTACGCTTGTTTAGATAATTACTTGGGAGACAAATTTTTTACCCGCTTTTGGCATTACTATCAATTAGAAATGGGGCGTTCCACAGCCCCCTCTAATCCTGAAAAGCCACTCTCCCATAGAAAAGGTTGGCCTGAAACACCACAGACCACCCCTCCCATGCCGTTTACCGAATGGCCTTATGGCGCAACCACCGCAATTGGCGTAAGCCTGCCAAACTCCGTCGACAGCTCTCTCATGGTCGGTCTTGCTAATACACCCACCGGCCATTGGCTACAAAAAAATCACATCCAAGCATATGGTTGGATCAATGGAGGTGGCAATCTGAGTACCAATAAAGTAAAACCAGGCGGCAATGCACCTATGGCTTATATATATACACCCAATACCCTGCAATTCGATCAAGTGGTTATGTATATTGAACGCGTTCCCAATACCATACAGACCAACCATATCGATTGGGGTTTTAGGCTATCCGCTCTTTATGGTGAAAACTATCGCTATACAACGGCCTATGGCATTGCAAGCTATCAACTTTTGAATCACAACGCTGTGAATGGCTATGACTTTCCCATGATGTATGGGGAACTTTATGTTCCGAATGTTTCCGAAGGGTTATTGTTTCGCTTTGGGCGTTATATCTCTATTCCAGATATAGAGGCCCAATTAGCCCCCAATAATTATATGTATTCTCACTCGATGACCTACAGTTTTGATAATTATACTAACGAAGGTATCGTAGCAAGTTTGGCAGTTTCCAAGAATTTCATTTTGCAATTGGGTGTTGTTGGGGGAAGTGAAACCGCGATTTGGAATATGGGTAAGTCCGTAAATAATCCCGCGCCCAATCCCTTGTACCCCAATGCAACCTTTCTAAAAGATCCAGGCGCGAAACCTTCTGCAGTTGCGTGCGCACGTTTTACTTGGAATGATGGCAAAGATACCTTTTACCCTTGCATGGATAACATTAATCAAGGTGTTTGGGGTTATAACAACCTGCAGTGGTTTGGTTTCACTTTTTACCATGAATTCAACGAACAATGGCATATTTCTTACGAATTTTACTCAGTGCATCAAAACAATGTAGCCAACATCAACAATCCAATCGCAGCAGCCGCCATAGCCGCTGGAGGAACCCCTTTTTCTCCACAATACATCCCGTTTAATGCACCCAATCCCGCGCAATGTGATAATGCTTCTGCGCTTACTTGTACAGCCACGACAATTGGTACAGTGGCCTATATTAATTATCAAGTCTCCCCTCTTGATAATATCTCCTTCAGACCAGAATTTTATGACGATAAGCAAGGCCAACGCACGGGAGTCAAAACCCGTTATCTCAATGTTGGGATCGGCTGGCAACATTGGTTATCCCCACAAATCGAGCTGCGCCCAGAAATCGATTATGATTATGCGCTTGATAAAAATGCATTCAATGGCGATGCCAATGCAGGGATTCCACCTAACAAACGCTACACAGTGTTAGGTGCGATGGATATTATTGCGCATTTTTAGGTTAAAGGCTGCTTTTGTGATTATAAAAATTTCGTGCTACTTTTTTCATGAATCTCATCATCACTATCAGTTTCTTTTAAGTTAGCGTTAAGGTGAGTGCTTCTAGCCCAAAATCCATTCTCTCTCATAAATTGTATAATTAAATTACGGTTCGGCCGGGGACGGCGATGATCGTGAGGGGAGTGAAAAAAAACATTGAATTGATTAAAAATATATCATATAATACATAAATTATATTTTATGCTTTTTAACGAACAATTGGTGATGTATGAAAAAAATTCATGCGGTTTCTCTAGATTTTGATAGCTGTTTGTATCATCCATTTTACTATGATGCCATATCTATGGGTTTTAAACATACAATAGTCGAGGCTAATCGTGATCTCCTTGATAAGATCCTTCGTGAAAGTGAGATTGATCAACGTATCCTATGTGTTGGTTCTAGTAGGCAATCAAAGGACCTTGATGAAAAAGGCTTGCAAATGAATGGCACATCATGTTTTCCTGCGTATAAAGAAATAGCTCAATATTTGAATGCCACTTTTAATCCCATGCTAATGGCTGATATTCACCAAGATCAAATACTGGGTACATCTTTCAACCGCATTGGAAAATCAACTGCTCCTAAAGACCATCCGACTTGCCATACAGACGACACAAAAATTACGGTTCTTTATGCACAGATACATTACATGAGCTTGTTATACCCCAAACGTGAGATTATATTTGATTTTTTTGATGATCTACCAGGGGTACTACGTGCATTAAAGTATTATTTTAGTGAACATCCTGATGCCATACCTAAGAATGTTACTTTACGCTTAAACCATTATTTTCAATCAGAATGTCCTAAAAAACCCTTTATAACGATTCAGGGAACCGGTAATCTGAATAAAGAGTTTGGCGACCATATTCGGGATTACCTATTTAAATATGCCACTCAAGAGGTATACCCAAAATTTCAAAATAAATTCTCGCCACTGCCACTAGAATCTTATCTGCAGAAAACTAACGAATATCAAACAAAAATTCTTCGAAATCGTTCTTCGTTGAGAGCTTCTAGTCCTATAAATATACCATCGATACCAATAGCTGTTCCTTATACAGGAGCAGAGAGACGAGCAGAAAAGGCCGCTATGCGTGATAGGGCAGTGATAAATACTGTTAACCCACAACGCTGGGTCTTTATACCTGTGAGCCAAACTGTACCTGAAAGGTCAACTAAGTCTGGTTTTTTCATAAATACACAAAAAACTATATTAGACTGCGAAAAAGCAGATGTGTGCGTACCTTACCGAAGAGATACCCCCTAACCAATGAAAATACTGGAAATTTTTTCTGAAATGGATTACAAGTATCGGCATTATAAGATTTCAGTCGATCGCATAAAAGCAGTCTTACTGAAAAATGAAGGCGGGAAAATTTGCAGTACTAAACCAAACCCTCACAGATCCCCTCATTTTCTATGAAAGAGCCACTTTCAGACAGGGCCTGGGTTTTAGACCCGTTGCGCCATGGATGGCGCGTCGGACCACATGGATGTGGTTTGTCTAAAACCCAGGCCCTGCCTGAAGGTGGCGGGAACGAAGGCAAAATGAGGGGATCTGTCAGAACCAAACCAGCTACTTTTTTCAATTCACTAATTAGGCAACTATCTACGTAATCATTATGAATGTACTTTTTAAAAAATGGCGCTCAATTCCCCGACCCCACCGATCACCCATGCACCCTTATGTAAATAACACAGGTTCGGCCCAACCTGTGAAAAAAGAAATAGATTTGATTTTTTACCAACCAAATGATATTTTCATGTACATTAACGATTTTATGGCTCTTTATCATGTCCCTAACGGCTAACATCATCGGTGCAGGTCTTTTAGGGAAAACCCTCGGGCATTTATTCGTTAAACATAATCTAATTCAAGTAGGTTCCATTTGTAATCTATCGGAAAAAAGTGCTCTTTCGGCCATCGATTTTATTGGACAGGGAACCTCTTGCTCTTCGATCGATGAATTATTACCTGCTGATCTCACTTTTATCACCACACCAGACGATGTCATTGCTACCTCTTGTGAGCAATTAAGCAAGACTAAAAACATAAAACCTGGCAGCATTGTTTTGCATAGTAGCGGATTGTTAACCTCAGAGGTCTTAGATCCCCTCAAAGAAAAAGGTTGCTATGTCGCAAGCATTCACCCAATGAGAAGCTTTGCAACTCCAGAGCTAAGCATCCGGCAATATAAAGAGACTTATTGTGCCGTTGAAGGAGACACGGAGGCGCTTGCTGTTCTGTGCCCACTTTTTAAAGCGATAGGATCTATTCCCTATGAAATCGATAAAAAAAAGAAATCTTCCTATCATGCTGCTGGTGTTTTTGCTTCTAATTATTTAATTACCTTGGCCGAACAAGCTCTTTTATGCCTAAAAGAAGCTGGTGTTAATGAAAAAATGGCCATGCATGTGGTGACAAACCTTATGAGTGGCTCCGTATCGAACCTTGAGACAACTTTATCTCCCATTCAATCACTTACAGGACCGATAAAACGTGGCGATACAGCTACGATAGCTCAACATATGGTCTCTTTAACAAATATTGAACAAAAAAAGTTGTATTCTATTTTAGGATATGCGACTTTAGATTTAACTCATCATGACAAGACAAAAAAAGATGATTTAAAGAACACTCTGACTATTCTCAATTTTTCCTGATCTCATTAATGATTTTTCTAAATACTTCACTAATTGTTTGCCAAAAACATTCAAAGCTAGCCCTGAAATCACTAATAATGTCGCGAGTAATTTCCACAACTCAAATGTTTCCCGAAAGATTAGTGTAGAAAAAATAAGTGCGACGATAGGGCACAGTAATGCAAAAGGAGCAATACTTGCCATTGAATATTTACTTAATAACCAAGACCAAACCCCATAACCAAAGTGAGTCGAGACGTAGGTCACGTAAGCCAGAGCAAGGTATGCAACCCACGTTAAATGGAAGGGATGAAGCAAAATCTGCATGGGATCTTCTAACCAGAAACTAATCCCTAACAACGGGAAAAAAGCCACAAAACTACTCCATACCACCAACGCCAGCATATTGATGTCTTTAAATTTAGTTGCAATCACGCTGCCTAGGCCCCATGAAAACCCTCCAATAAGAATAATCATAAATCCAATGATTGATATATTACCGTCCCTGTGAAGCCCTATGACGATAATTCCCAAAAAAGAAATCATCGCACCGATGATCTGCCAACGCCCAATGGGTTGTTTGGCAAAAAGATAAGCAAAAAAGATGGCAAAAAACACTTGTAATTGCACAATTAAAGCAGCAACTCCAGGTGACACTCCCATTGCCATACCAAAAAATAGCAGTGAAAACTGAATAGCAAAAGTTAACAACCCATAGCCAATAATATATTTCCAAAGAATATTAGGCTTTTTGATAAAGAAAACAAATGGAATGCTTGAAAAGAAAAATCGTAGCGCACAAAAGGTAAGGGGTGGAATCTCATCGAGGCCAACCTTAACCATGATAAAATTAAATCCCCAGGCAAAAGCCACCATGGTTGCCAGTATGGCGCTCCATAGCGATAAAGACGGGAACTCATATGGGTTAGGGTTTTGCATAAATACTCCAAGTGGAGATAATAATAACACGACTCTTGGGCTAAAATCCACCATTCTTTCTCTGCTTTTCATTACCAGACCAAATTTTATCCTATAATTAAAAGGCACACCGATGGAATTTGTCCTGTCAAAAGTTATAAGGAGAATCAAAAATGTCCGATAAACTACAATTCACCGCTCTTCGTACTCAAGAAAAAATGAAACAACGTTATGGGAACATACATCACAAACATAATAAATGTCATATGACTTTTCGATTACACAAGCCAACTCATCCCGCATTACCCTCAGACGGAATGAATAAAAGCAAGAATATAAACACATCTACAGAGCATTTCCCCATAGCAAAACTTAGAAATGTTCGTAGACGACTAGCATATCTTCGATATCATTGATAAAGTGATAATATCTGTTCGGGTTATCCACTTTCCCTGAATGGAACAGTATCAAGCAGGCCCAAGACAACTTGGGCCTTTTTTTATAGTGTATCCCCAAAATACTTCAAAATGCATGCTTTTGCTCTATCGCTTTTTCCTAAAAAAAAAATCAAATCGCGCAAAAGCATGCATTTTGAATGCATTTCAGGTATATAATTATTCATATTGAAGATTCACAAAAAAAGCGCATCATGATGACGTGGCTTGAAACGATAAGGACATGAGTCATTTTTCATGTCTCTTGTCCAAAATCCAAAGAGGGTGTTTATGACTTGTATGGATCTTAGTACGTTATTTATTCTGCTTATCATTGTACTGGCCTATTTTTTTGATTTTATCAATGGCTTTCATGATGCAGCCAATTCTATTGCAACCATTGTAACCACAGGGGTACTCACCCCCTTACAAAGCGTATTGTGGGCAGCTTTTTTTAATCTTATCGCTTTTTTATTTTTTAATCTTATGGTTGCAAAAACGATTGGCTCTGGATTAATTGATGTCTCCATTGTGGATCCTGCCTTTATTTTCATCACCCTTCTAGCTGCCATTTCATGGAATCTCATCACTTGGTTTTATGGACTGCCTTCAAGTTCATCGCATGCTCTGATTGGAGGCTTAGCCGGAGCGGCTCTTGTGAAAAGTGGTTTTGGTAGTTTGCAATACATAGGTTTTTTAAAAGTGATCATTGGGATTATCGTGGCCCCACTCGTTGGTATCAGTATCAGTTGGTTAGTGAATCTTTTCTTAGGTCGAGTTTTTCGGCACAAATCCCACAAGCAGTTATCAAAATTATTTAAAATCATGCAACTTTTTTCTTCTGCTTTTTTAAGTTTAACCCATGGTGGGAATGATGCTCAAAAAACCATGGGTATTATTGCAGTTCTTCTCTTTTCTGCCGGTTGGCTTGGACCAACGTTTTATGTTCCTTTCTGGATTGTCATATCCTGTCATTGTGTCATTAGTTTGGGTACTTTAGTGGGGGGATGGCGGATCGTACATACCATGGGAACTAAGATTACCCATATTAATGCCATGGGTGGAACAGCAGCCGAAACCAGTGCGGCTGCCATTATTTTTGCAGCCACACAATGTGGCGTTCCTGTATCAACCACCCATATCGTAACAGGATCCATTGCAGGCGTTGGATTAGTGAAAGGCAAAGGAAATGTCCAATGGCCTGTATTAAATCGCATTTTTCTTTCATGGATATTAACGATACCCATGACTGGTCTACTTGCTGGGGCTCTGATGTGGGTTATCAGATAAGCGGAGCGAATAAAACGATAGATATTTAATTCGCTCTGCTTAGTAGGCTTTGAATCTGCTTGTTTTTTTGTTGCAAAAAAGTTCTATCCCACATTCCGCAATAAACTCACGAATAAAATTCCCAATATGGTTTACCTAGGCAGTCAAGTATAATTTTGTGTCTATCAATAATATTTGTAACCACTTCTGTGGTCTTATCAATGATTAATACGCTGATCCCTTGGAAGCAAAAAAACACCCATTTTGCTGTTGGGCGCTGAGTTGGTTTTTTTTTCATATCTGGGAAAAACGCATTTTGTTCAGCAAGTCGTTGTCTAATTAGATGTTCAATCCCTGCATAAACCATAAGACTACAAGTCATTATCATTAATAACGCCTCGATGCGTTCTGGCTTTTTTAAAAATAAGGATGAAGTCAGAAAATCTGGGCTTTTTAAAAATCTAAACCCACGCTCAACGGCCTGTTGTGATTTATATTCATCAAGTAAAAACTGCATACAGAGGTCTTCTGAAAGATCGTTGGTACCTAATATAAAAAGCCCATTCGTCTGTTGTGCTTCATTACGCAAGCTTAAATCAGTCGTTATCATTCCAGTGATTTGAAAAGTTGTAATAACCTCATCATTTAATCCCGGGCGACCACGTTTGGTTCGCTTATCCTGCCGTATGATTTTTGATTCATTGATGCGTATAAATTCTTGTTTATCAACCCACCGCTGTAGGGCTTGGCGTGCGTCAGTATCACATGCAAATTTTTGTCGACAAAGCTTTCTAAAATCGATGACAGAACGCTCTGTTTTTTTGCTAATTGCGGCATCTAAAATATGTTTCTCTCGTGTCTTGGCTTGAGCGCTTTTGATCAATAGCCAGCGCTGTTGAATACCACCATAGTGTGAATCAAACCATGCGCCAGCATATCCATCTTTTAATTCTGTCCAGGTAATTTGTCGTGCTTTGGCTAAAATAACCTTAGCTTGTTTCAGTTTTTGAGGGACTCGTGTGATAAATAATTGTTCTTGCTCGGCTAAAGCCCGCACAGTCTCTTCTGTGTATAAAGCAGAGTCGGCGATAAAGTAAGTATTATGATAGGCTGCCTTTAAACTTTTTAAGTGTGATTTCACCGTCTTTTTAAACGTTTCGGTATCGTTTACATTGCCACTGACCGCTTGCATGTATAATGGGATGCCTGCCTGATTTTCTGTTATAAGACTCAATACAACTTGATTTAAATCAGGGCGATGATCACGACTGTATCCTCGTGTAATATGAATCGATTTTGCATCAATATCTTGTTCATATTGACCATCCAAATGAAAACTTGTTGTATCAAGATTCAAACTATTACATGACAGTTTAAGATACTTAACAACACGTAAAGCGATCTCTTGATATAATTCAGAGACACCCAACTCATATAGTGCATCTAAAAATCGGCCCATCACATCGTCATTAATATGGGACGGAAGAATACCTTTGCCTAATAAGCGCTCCGTAGGCTTCTCTGTAAAATATTCTGGATACATGTGTAACGTCCTGCTTACAAAACCTAGGCCATTCAATATCATTGCAACAAGAAGTGTGCCATTGGAAATCATGCTTTTATGCGATTCCTTTGGCATACGTTGATTTATCAGTTCTTCAAGACCAATTTCTTTGCAAAAACATGAAACTAAACCAAGGTGATCCAATCTTTGTATATCAAAACGTGAGGCATCCATTACTGCTTTCCAAAAAGTAGTAATAGATCAAAATCAGATCCGCGTGTCAAGATTTTTTTTAAAATTTTTTTTAAAATTTTTTTTAAAATTAATTCAGAAAGTTACTGCGGAATGACGGTTCTATGAGACCTTAAAGCCGCTCCTCAATACCCCTAATTTCATCTGTTAACTGTTTTGCTTGTTGTTCAATGAATGCACTATCGATTCCTTCTACCATGACTCTTAAAATGGGTTCTGTGCCTGAGGGTCGGAGTAATACTCGCCCATTGTTTTTTAATTTTTCATTTAACGACAGAACCGCATCTAGCACATGGGTGTTTTTAGCCAGGACCAAGGCATTTTTAGTTTTTAAGTTGATGAGTGTTTGCGGTAATAATGTAATGCCTAAACATAATTGTTCCAGCGTTTTTTCTTGCTTTATCATCACAGCGAGCACTTGTAATGCGGCAATAATGCCATCACCCGTGGTGGTTTTGTCTAAACAGACAATATGGCCTGAGGATTCACCACCTATTTTCCAATAGCGTTCTTTTAAAGCCTCAAGAACATAACGATCGCCTACATTGGTTCTTAAAAACGGCAATCCAAGGTCAGTAAGCGCCATTTCTAAGCCTAAATTACTCATAACGGTCCCTACCACGCCTCCTTTAAGCAGACCTCTTTGGTGGCGATCTTTGGCAATGATATATAGGATTTTGTCCCCATCCACGAGTTGACCAGTGGAGTCTACCATCATTAAACGATCACCATCACCATCGAGAGCAATACCGATATCAGCCCCAGTGCTTAACACCTGTTGGCGAAGGCGTCCTGGTGCAGTTGAACCACATTCTTGGTTAATGTTAAAACCATCCGGTTTATCACCAATGGCAATCACATCTGCGCCCAACTCACTAAACACATTAGGCGCAACGTGGTAGGTGGCGCCATTGGCACAGTCAACCACAATCTTTAACCCAGACAACCGAGTCATGGATGGGATAGTAGATTTACAAAATTCAATATACCGACCAGGCGCATCGTCGATTCGTTTGGCTTTTCCTAAAAGAGGTGAGGGAACTGTTTGTAATTTTTTTTCAATTTCTGCTTCAATATCTAATTCAATGGCATCAGGCAACTTACCACCTTCTGCTGAAAAAAACTTAATTCCATTGTCTTCAAATAAATTATGAGAGGCACTGATGACTATACCTGCTGTGGCACGTAGAGTTTGTGTTAGATAGGCAATGGCTGGTGTTGGCATCGGTCCTAAGAGTCGAATATCAACGCCTGCTGCGGATAACCCAGCGGCTAAAGCAGATTCAAGCATATATCCAGATACGCGAGTGTCTTTGCCTATGAGGACTTTTTTCCTCTGACCATTCGCCAGCACACGGCCGACAGCCCATCCCAATTTTAATACAAATTCCGGATTGATAAGGGATGCTCCCACCTCGCCGCGAATGCCATCTGTGCCAAAATATTTACGTGGTTGCATGTACTGCTGCTCCTATTAATAAGGTAAGCCTGGATGACGCATAACGTAATCCAGGCTAGGCTTTAATCACCTGTAACATAGTCATTACTTGTTTCGTTTCATTAATGTCATGAGTTCTAATGATAGAGATGCCTTGCAAAAGTGCAACGACACTCAGAGCCAAACCGCCAATGACTCTCTCCAAAGGTTTTTTATTGAGTATAGAGCCAATGGTATTTTTTCTCGAGGTTCCCAATAGTAGTGGTAATTGATACCTAGAAAATTCTGACAATTGTTTTATGATCGTAACATTATGCTCATTGGTTTTTCCGAATCCAAAACCCGGATCTAGAATTAAATGATGTCGTGGTATGTTGGCCTGTAAACAGGCTTCTATTCGATTAAGAAAAAATTGATGGATGGTATGAACAACGCCCTCAGGATAGTTTGGATTGTCTTGCATGGTGATAGGTGTTCCTTGCATGTGCATCAAACATACCGGGACATTAAGCATTGAGGCCATTGATAATGAATCAGGGCCTCTTAGCGCCTGAATATCGTTGATCATATTCGCACCCGCCTCAACGGCGGCTTTCATCACTTGGGCTTTACTAGTATCAATTGACAAACAAATGTTAATTTTTGCACGTATTTTTTTAATCACGGGGATGACGCGGTCTAATTCTTCTTGGCAAGAGACGGCTGGTGTACCCGGGTTTGTAGACTCCCCACCGATATCAATGATATCTACCCCTTGGTCTATCATTTCCAGGGCACGCTCATAAGCATTGTGAGGGTCTAAAAAATCGCCACCATCAGAAAAAGAATTGGGAGTAACGTTAAGTACCCCCATAATCAAAGGTGCACGCTCGGTGCTTGAACACCATTGATAAAATTCTTCCGGACTCATTGATGGTGCTATATAGAATCATCGACAACAGAAGTCGATGACCTACCCTTTGGTTTTTGTTTCCCTCCGGGATTTTTAGTCTCTTTTTCCTTAAATGTTTCCCAGCCAGCTGGAGCCGAGGGCTCTTTTCCTGACATGATTTCTTGAATTTGATGAGCGTCAATAGTTTCAAATTTAATCAATCCTTCAGCCATTAAATGTAGCTTATCCATATTAGCTTTTAAAATTTCTTTGGCATGCTTGTAATTTCTGTCAATAATCAACCGAACTTCTTCGTCAATTTGCTGCGTAGTGTGATCAGAGACGTCTTTATTCTGGTTGACTGATCGCCCTAAAAAGACCTCATTTTCTTCTTGGCCAAAGGTTAAAGGCCCCATCTTAGACAGACCCCAGCTGGTCACCATTTTTCGCGCGATTTCGGTTGCTTTCATGATATCGTTAGATGCCCCAGTGGTGACGTTATCTGCTCCAAAAATCAACTCTTCAGCCACACGCCCACCAAAAAGGCTGGCTAATTGGCTTTCCAAACGCCTTTTGCTATGACTGTATCTGTCTTGTTCGGGTAAAAACATCGTCACACCTAAAGCACGACCTCGAGGAATAATGGAAATTTTGTATACCGGGTCATGTTGTTTCACCGATAAACCAACAATAGCGTGGCCTGCTTCGTGATAAGCTGTCAATTTTTTCTCTTCATCGTCCATCACCATAGAGCGACGCTCAGCCCCCATCATGATCTTGTCTTTAGCTTTTTCAAGCTCATCCATGCCAACGGTACGTTTATTGACTCGTGCTGCAAAGAGCGCGGCTTCATTCACTAGGTTTGCAAGATCTGCACCAGAAAAACCTGGTGTGCCACGTGCAATAGGTTGAACTTGCACACTGGAATCAACAGGGACTTTTTTCATGTGGACACTAAGAATTTGTTCACGACCACGGATATCAGGAAGAGGAACCACCACTTGTCTATCAAAACGACCTGGGCGTAACAAGGCGGGGTCGAGGACATCAGGGCGGTTAGTTGCTGCAATCACAATCACCCCTTCACTCCCTTCAAATCCATCCATTTCAACGAGCAATTGGTTTAATGTTTGTTCGCGCTCGTCGTGACCACCACCTAGTCCCGCACCTCGATGTCGGCCGACGGCATCAATTTCATCAATAAAAATAATACAAGGAGCCTGTTTTTTTGCTTGCTCAAACATATCTCGGACCCGAGAAGCACCCACTCCCACAAACATTTCTACAAAATCAGAGCCTGAAATGGTAAAGAAAGGAACCTTGGCTTCACCAGCCACAGCTCTTGCCAATAAAGTTTTACCAGTTCCTGGGGAGCCTACCAATAAAACACCGCGCGGAATACGGCCGCCTAAATTTTGAAATTTAGTGGGATCGCGTAAGAAATCAACCAATTCCTTCACTTCATCTTTGGCTTCGTCAACACCAGCAACATCAGCAAAAGTGACTTTGACTTGATCTTCACCCAACAATCGAGCACGAGACCGGCCAAATGACATAGCACCTCGACCACCACTCCCTTGCATTTGACGCATGAAAAAGACCCATACACCAATCAAAAGCAACATGGGGAACCAGTTAACAAACAAATGCAATAAAAAGCTTTCTTCTTGTTTTTCTTGCCCACTGACTTCTACGTTATTTTTTAATAGAGATCCTAATAGAGCATTGTCCTGCAGTGGCATGTAAGTCACAAAACGATGGTTGTTTTTTGTCAATCCCTTAATGACCCGATTGTCCTCTATGGTGACTTCATTCACATATCCTTTGTCAATTTGTTTTAAAAATTGGCTATAAGCTATTTTATCTGGGCCATTGGTGCGTGGACCAAAATTACTGAACACAGAGACCAGGACAATGGCTATTATTAGCCATAAAAATAAATTTTTTACCATGTCGTTCAAAGTAATAACCCCTATAAAGTGATATTGTATAAAGTTACTATAGTTGATATCCCTTGGCTAGCAAATAGGTCTCGCGAGATCGTGATCGAGAGGCAGAGGGTTTACGTATAACTACCCGCTTAAATTGTTGCCGTGCCAGTTTAACCATCTCATCAAATCCCGAGCCATGAAATATTTTCATTAACAAAGAGCCACCAGGCTTAAGCATGGTATGGCCAAAATCAAATACAAGTTCAACCAGATACATCGCGCGCGGGATATCAATGATCATGTTCCCACTCATGTTCGGCGACATATCAGACAATAAGACATCCACGCCTTGCGCTGGCACCAACTTTTTTAATTCTTCAAGTACCGCGTCCTCTCGGAAGTCTCCTAAGATAAATTCTACACCAGCTAGACTGTCCATGGGTAATATATCTAAAGCAATGATTTTGCCAGAACCGTCTAACTTTTCTGAAACCCACTGCGTCCATCCCCCAGGAGAAGCGCCTAAATCAACCACGGTCATCCCTGGCTTAAAGAGGTGCTCTTTATCGTCGAGTTCCTTTAATTTATAGATGGCGCGACTTCGATACCCTTCGATATGTGCTTTTTTAACATAAGGGTCATTAAAGTGCTCTTGCAACCATTGAGTACTGCTTTTTGAACGAGGCATAAGACTATTAATCAGGAAATGAATGACATTATACAGGATAGTGCCATTTAATTACAGCAAAAAGAGCAATAAATTGCCAAGACGATGCTCTCTCTGAGAAAAGATATGCGGATGAAAATGCTATCAACTCCCAACATTTTTTTCATGCTAAAAGTCGGCACATAAAAGAAGATATCATATGAACACGAACTCAAAAATAATTGTAAAATCGAGCTCAAATAATCAACTCTGCAAGTCCCTCAACTAACAAGAAAAAACACAATAAATATCAAACTCAAAACAAACAATAGCGGGTTCACCTCTTGGCGGGTAAGTACCTTCAATAGCGTATATAAAATAATACCGCCACCAATGCCGTCTGCAATCGATGAGGTAAAGGGAATCATCATTATTGTGAGCATACAGGGAGCAGTTTCTGTGATGTCTGAAAGCTTTAATCCGCCTAAATGTTTCATCATGCAACAGGCGACATATAGCAGCGCTGGGCCTACAGCGAAAGTCGGGATGGCTTGTGCTAGCGGAAAGAAGAATAGCATCAGTAGGAACCCTGCGGAAACCACTAGGGCAGTGAGACCTGTCCGGCCACCTGCCTGTATGCCTGCAGCTGATTCAATAAAGGGTGATGTACTGGCTGAGCCTAATAAACCGGCTAGTGTAGAGGCTGCAGCATTGGCGGTTAAACTCTTGCTTAGGCGCTGTAAATAATTGGGTTGATCTTTAAAAAGAGGTTGATTGAGTAAGCCTATCAAGGTACCTGTAGCATCGAATACAGCGATGAGAAAAAATGTGAAAGTTGCTTTCATGGCCGTTATACTTGTTAGATCTGAAAAATTCAGTTGGAGTAATGTCGGTTGTATTGAGGGTGGCAGGGATATTAACCCTTGCCATTTTGTTAAACCCATCAATAAACTGATTAAGCTTATTGAAAGAATTCCAATAATAATAGCCGCCGGTACACGATAATAATCTAACGCCAAAATCAATAAAAAACCTAGAAAAAATAAAAGACTTTGAGGACGAGTTATGTCGCCGAGATGCATGAGTGTGTGGTTGCCGCTAACAATTAATTGATTGGTTTGCATTGCAATAAGTGCGATTAGTAAACTGATTCCAATAAGAATAGCGATTTGTAAATTATGCGGAATGGCTTCGATTAATAGTCGGCGCAAGCGTGTTAGGCTAACTAAAAAGAACAAAACGCCGGAAATAAACACCATTGCTAAGGCATGTTGCCAGTCAACGCCAAGGCCTTGTACCACGCTATAGGTAAAATAAATATTCAACGTCATACCAGGTGCCAACCCAATAGGCGTGTTAGCAAGGAAACCGGTTAAAGCACACCCGAAAGCTGTCACTAAGCAGGTTGCTGTAAAGACAGAACCTTGAGGCATGCCGGCATCATGAAGGATGAGGGGATTGACAAAGGCAATATAGGCCATAGTAAGAAAAGTCGTTATTCCCGCTAATATTTCAGTTTTAAATAATGCAGGGGATTTAAAATGGTTCATAAAAGCATGGTACCTGTTATCGACTGTAAGAAAACAGCTAAATTTAATGTTCAAAAATCAATAGAAATCCGGGGATGGGAGCGCATATGGATGCCCACACACACTCACACATTATTCTCTGGGTGAAAAAAACATCTTAAGTCTTAGTGACATAAGTGTCCCTTGAAAAAAGGTGTTAAAATTGGAACAAAGCTCTTTTTTTCTTATAGCCAATATACAAAGACAAATAAAAAGAGCCAAACCACATCCACAAAATGCCAATACCAAGCCACCGCTTCAAAAGCAAAATGATGTTCGGGGGTGAAATGCCCTCGCAAACAACGACCCAGAATAACGATTAACATAATGGTTCCAATGCAGACATGTAAGCCATGAAACCCTGTTAACATAAAAAATGTGGTCCCATACATCCCTGTTGCCAAGGTAAGATTCATCATAGTATAGGCGTCATAATATTCATGCGCTTGTAAAAACAAGAAGGATAGCCCAAGGGCTGCGGTAAAAAACATTCCGATGGCTAATTGTTTGCGCTTTTTCATTTTTAATGCCCAATGCGCCCAAGTGACTGTGACGCCAGAGGACAAAAGGATTGCGGTGTTAATGGCAGGTAATCCCCAAGCAGACATACTTTCATGAGCGCCCACAAAGATTTGATTATTAGGATTCACAAGCAGGGGCCAAACTGCTTTAAAATGAGGCCATAACGTCTCATGAGTCAGAGGATGATATTCCCCTCCTAACAGTGGAATACTCCAAAATCGACTGAAAAATAATGCCCCAAAAAACGCGCCGAAAAAGCATACCTCTGAAAAAATAAACCAGCACATCCCCCATCGAAAGGAACGATCCACTTGTTGGTCGTACAGACCCTTTTGGCTTTCATAGATAACTTGTCCAAACCAGCCAAACATCATAAAAAATATAATGCCCAAGCCCATTGCAAACAAATAAGGTCCATACCAATCCACATGCAACCAAGAGGCCGCACCGATTAAGGTGGTGGTTAAACCAATCGAACCCACAATCGGCCAATGGCTGGGTTTGGGGATAAAGTATGTACCATGTGCACTCACAGTGTGGACTCCTTATTAGTCACATCAAACAAGGTATAAGCCAAGGTGATGGTGTTGATTTCTTTTGGTAACTCATTATCAAGGTGAAAAAGTAATGGCATATTCATAGCCTCATGACTATTTAAAGTTTGCTGGGTGAAACAAAAACATTCCGTTTTCTTTAAATATTTTGCGGCAATCCCGGGTGTCACACTAGGAATGGCTTGCACTGTCATAGCATGGTCGGTCTTATTTTCTGCATAAAAAGCCAATTTTGCCATTTCACCTGGGTGAATCTTAATTTTGCGTGTTTTCGGATAAAATGCCCAAGGAAGACTGCTATTATTGGTGGCGACAAATTCCACCGTTATCTCTCTTGAATCAATCTTAGCGGTTTGAGGGTCATAAGCAATCGCTGTTGAGTTTGTTTTTCCATTCAGGCCTAACTGCTTACACAAGCTATTGTAAATGGGCACCAATGCAAACCCAAACGCAAACATCCCAAGAACCGCAAAAATAAGTACCGTAACAAGCTTGGTATTTTTTGTCATAACCGGGATCCCGCTTTGCCAAAGCCCCGTAGCTTGTCTTCAGGATCCATAAATCTATCCACATCGTTCGATCCCGGGGACCAGCCACGGGATGTGGGAAAAGAGTGGAAGCATGGGTTAAGTTTCATCATAATCAATGAATATCAGGCGGTGTTGTGAAACTATGGTACGGCGGAGGAGACGACAAAGTCCACTCTAGCCCATGCGACCCTTCCCACACTCGGTTATCTACTTTTTTTCCATGGCGGATCGTGGCTATCACATTATATAAAAATAAGAGTTGTGAAAGCCCGAAAATAAAGGCGCCAATCGAGATAATCACATTAAAATTGGTAAATTGCAGCGCATAATCAGGTATTCGCCTTGGCATGCCAGCTAATCCCAAGAAATGCATAGGAAAAAAGGTAATGTTGACAGAAATCACCGACAACCAAAAATGCCATTTACCTAAACACTCATTGTACATATGCCCTGTCCATTTAGGGATCCAATAATAGGTTGCAGCCATCAACGCAAAAATCACTCCAGGCACAAGCACATAATGAAAGTGTCCTACTACAAAATAAGTATCTTGATATTGGTAATCAGCGGGAGCTAACGCCAACATTAAGCCCGTGAAGCCACCAATGGTGAATAGGAAAACAAAAGCCACTGCAAACAACATAGGCGTTTCAAAGGTCATGGAACCTTTGAACATGGTACCTACCCAATTAAAAACTTTGATCCCTGTTGGTACTGCAATCAACATGGTGGTGTACATGAAAAAAAGCTCTGCTCCCAAAGGTATCCCTGAGGTAAACATATGATGCGCCCAAACAATAAACGATAAAATAGCAATACTAACAAGGGCATAAACCATAAAGCGGTAACCAAACAAGGGTTTACGACTAAACGTAGGAATCACCTCTGAGATCACACCAAAAGCGGGTAAAATTAACACATACACTTCAGGATGCCCGAAAAACCAGAACACATGTTGAAACAGAATAGGATCACCCCCACCAGCCGCATCAAAAAAGCTCGTGCCAAAGTGCCTGTCCGCCAACATCATAGTCACAGTTCCTGCCAACACCGGCATAATGGCAATTAATAAAAAGGCGGTGATAAGCCAACTCCAAACAAACACTGGCATTTTCATCAACGGCATACCTGGTGCTCTCATATTAAAGATCGTAGCAATAATGTTTATAGATCCCATGATAGACGATATCCCCATCATGTGAATGGCAAAAATCATAAAATCTGTGCTGGGTGGACCATATTTGGTCGAAAGAGGCGCATACATGGTCCAGCCAAAATTTGGACCACCACCGGCCTGAAATAGGGTTGAACCCAAAAGAGCAAAAGCAAAAGGTAACAGCCAAAAACTCCAGTTGTTTAAACGGGGCAGCGCCATATCAGGCGCCCCAATCATCATGGGAATTTGCCAATTAGCCATACCGGTAAATGCGGGCATCACCACGCCAAAAAGCATGACCAAACCATGCAAGGTGGTCATCTGATTAAAAAAATTAGGGTCAACAAAACGGTGTCCGGGTTGAAACAACTCCACTCGAATCACCAGAGCCATAGCCCCTGCAATAAAAAAACTAAACATCGCTAACCACAGATACAAAGTACCGATGTCTTTATGGTTGGTTGTAAATACCCACCGCTTAATAAACCCAATCACACCTTTACCTTGTTCGGGACCATGATGGATATCTTCAATAGCAATATCTGTTGTATGTGCTTGACTCATCGTAAACCTCCGGGTTGAGCTTTTTTCACCATAATAGGGCTTTGAGTGTTGCTATCACGTAATTTTTTCACTTCTTCAGGCTGTACATTTTCATTGGTATTATTGCCCCAAGCATTGCGCTCATAGGTAACAATGGCTGCAATGACTTCATTGGATAATTGATCTTTATAACCCTGCATCGCAGAGCCAGGGATACCATTGAGTATCAAATCAATATGTCTATCGATGGGGTGCCCTACTGCGATGGAACTGTTTTTAAGCGCTGGATATAAAGGAGGAATCCCTTTTCCATCCGTTTGATGACAGGCCGAACACATTAATTCATACTGCTCTTTGCCTAAAGTCATTAAGTCTTTGTGGGTCATTTTAGGTATCTTGGGTTTTGATGGCGGGGATTGTATACCAAACAACTTTTTTTGCTTTTTCACCCATTGCTCAAAATCTTCTTCACTCACCACTTTTACGACGATAGGCATAAACCCATGGTTAATACCACAAAGTTCGGCACACTGCCCTCGATAGGTGCCAATCTTATCTATGCGAGCCCATGCTTCATGCATAAAACCAGGAATTGCGTCGCGTTTGATCCCTAAATCAGGCACCCACCAGGAGTGAACCACATCATTTGAAGTAACCAAAAAGCGAATTTTTTTATTCACAGGAAGGACTAGTGGATGATCAACCTCCAACAAATACCAAGGATTTTTTGGCTGTTTATTTTGAATTTGATTATAAGGAGTTGAAAGGTTGCTAAAAAAACGAATGTCTTGATCCAAGTATTCATATTCCCACTTCCATTGATAACCCACCACTTTGATGGTGACATCCGAATGAGCTGTGTCTTTTTGCCGAATCAACACTTCTGTGGCCGGAATGGCAAGCGCAATTAAAATTAAAAAAGGAATAATGGTCCAGAGAATTTCAAGTTTATCGTTATCATGAAAATTAGCAGCCTGATATCCCTTGGATTTTCGGTGGTGAAGGATGGAATAAATCATTACTCCAAAGACAATCACGCCAATGGCCACACAAACCCATAGAGCAATCATATGCAAGTCATACATATCATGGCTAACAGGTGTGACGCCTTTGTGCATATTCATTCCCCAGCCGTCAGGGGCTGCTTGTGCACAGAAGGTAAGCATCCACAATCCTAATAAACTTAAGACTTTCATTTATTGATTCTCCTCATGACTCGTCCCCTTTTTTTCTTTACTCGCCTTAAGAATCAGCCATTGAGATCGAGTTAGGGATTCATTTAACAGATAATCCACTGCTGATTTAATATCGTTGTCAGAGCAAGTGACACAAGAACCCTTGATAGGCATGCTATTGAAGCCCTTGATAGTCCGTTTGTATAACCCTTCAATACCTGCGTTTTTGACACGCATATAAAAATTAGCACTATTACCAATACGAGGAGCTGACATAGCGCCTTCTTGATGGCAGATAATACAGGTATTCATATACACTTCTCTGCCACGCTCTAAAGAAGGTTTGTCATCTAACGAAGGTGGAAGCGAATATTGCTCTTCGCTAACAACGGTTTTAAGGTAAGTCGCTATGGCCAGATGATCCTCTTTGGTTAAATACCCTAAACTATTATGATTTACCTCAGCCATCGGTCCATTGACAGGTCCCGCGTTATTCAATAATTCATTGTGAGAAAAAACTCGAGTCACGTCTTTGGTGCTGACAGATTCTAACCCCCTTTTGGTAATATTGGGAGACCACCATCCATCAATAAAAGCCCCTGTTAGGTAATGACTGCTTTTAGGCGCCCCAAACACATTAAGGGGGGTATGACACATGCTACAATGCCCAAGCCCATCTACAATGTACTTCCCTCGATTCCATTCTTCAGATTGCGTTGAATCATAGGTTAAAGGTGACGTTGGAAAGAAGAAAAGTAAATTCCACCCCCATAAACTTAAACGCGATCCTGGCACATTAAACGGGAAAGGAAGGTCTTTATTTTCTAGTTCAACCGCTGGAATGCTCATGAAATAAGCGTAAAGAGCGCGAGCATCTTCATCTGAGGTATTAGAAAAATAAATATAAGGAAAGACAGGAAAATAATTACGTCCTTTGGGATCACGGCCTTCTTTGAGAGCACGAATAAAATCCTCTTCACTCCAAGAACCAATGCCTGTTTTTTTATCGGGAGTAATATTGGGGCTATAAAAAGTACCAAATGGAGTCTCAAGAGGCAGCCCGCCTGCAAAAGCCGGAGTGCCTGCGGCCACATTAGTATGGCAAGCTATACAGTCGCCCATTTTGGACAAATATTCCCCGCGCTTGACTAATTTTTCTTGTTCCGCTGAGCTTGTTTTTGTGGGTGGATACGCAGGATAATACCCATCCAGTAAAGGGAGCGGTTTAAGGGGCGGTGGATTACCTGCATGCAATAACGAGCAAACAGATAACAAAATTACCCCCATAATAAACCCATAATTTTTTAACAAAGAACTCAAGTCCCGCTCCTTTGTGAGTTTAGGAACGATTGCGCTCCTAATGAAGTGTAAATGTAAAATCGTGAATTCTATACCCTATGGTGGTTTCCTTGCAACAGAGGCGTGTTCAACTCTCATAAAGAACGCCTATTTTGTTTAGGAAATAGAGCAAAACGCTCATTTTTGAAATGATTTGGGGTATATACCCATCCTACCTGAAGATACTGGATTTTTGCTATCGCTTTTTGCGTTTGAGAAATTTAAAAAATCTCGCAATAGAGCAGGCTATTACTCGACTTTTAAAATTCCTCAAACGCAAAAATCAAATCGCAAAAAAACCAGTATCTTCAGGTAGAATGGGTATATACTTACTTCCGGAGGAGAACAAGCTTGGACACACCTCAATCCATAGACATTGCAGTTTTTCGCTCAAATTTTAAACTAAGTATAGACAGTGAAATACCAATTGTCTTATTGTGAATACTCGCTTATACGGAATTCACGTAAAGAAGTTCGAGATGAGGCCTTTTTTTCTGATGTTTGCTCGAGTGCTTAAATAAGCGATTTTGAAATGAATGTATCAATACATTATAATGATCAGGAAACTTAAAAACGTATCGCGGATAATGGAACAATAAATTATGTTTAAACGTATTATAAATGCACTAAAAAAGTTATTTTGTCGGACCCAGCATGCTAACAAACGATCGGGGACCATTAAATTTTTTGACCGAAAAAAACGATTTGGTTTTATTATTTCGGGAAAAGACGAGTTCTTCTTTCATGCAGCAGGCACTCGCCCTAAAGATTTTAAATTTTTAAAAGATGGCTTGGCTGTTACTTTTGATGTCGTTGAAGGCAAAAAAGGGCCACAAGCGGATAAAATAGAAATTATATAATTAGAAAAGGATCATCGAATGGAACAGAAAGCAGTTTCATCTGCCCGTCCTGCATATCAGCAATTGTTAAATTTAAACGCTTACTTGGATACGCGTATTCTGGGTCAAAAAAGTTTAGTTTCACGGTTATTAATTGCCTTACTTGCTGATGGTCATTTGTTAGTTGAAGGGGCCCCGGGGCTTGCGAAAACCCGTGCTGTAAAAGAGTTATCAGCAGGTGTTGAAGGTCATTTTCATCGTATTCAGTTCACACCGGATCTATTACCTGGCGATTTGACAGGAACGGATGTTTATCATCCTGAAAATGGCTCATTCGTTTTTCAGCCCGGTCCTATTTTTCATAATATGATTTTAGCGGATGAAATTAATCGAGCGCCAGCTAAAGTACAGTCTGCCTTATTGGAAGCCATGGCGGAAAGACAGGTAACGATAGGTAGCACCACCTATCCCCTGCCAGAATTATTTCTGGTCATGGCCACGCAAAATCCCATTGAACAAGAGGGAACCTATCCACTACCAGAAGCACAACTGGATCGCTTTTTGATGTATGTAAAAATTGGCTATCCAGAAGTATCCGTGGAACAAGAAATTTTGGCATTAGCCCGAAAAGAAGCCATGGCAGAGGTGGTTACTGAAGCAAAACCCATTGATAAAAAAGAAGAATTACATCCGGTATCACAACGCATGTTGTTTGAGGCACGTAAAAGTGTCTTACAAGTTCATATGAGCGAGAGCTTGGAAAACTATCTGGTGCAATTGGTCGTTGCCACGCGCAATCCCGGAACTTACAGCCAAGCATTAGCACGTTGGCTGCGATATGGCGCAAGCCCTCGAGCAACCATCGCTTTAGATAGATGTGCCAAGGCTCACGCATGGCTTGCAGGACGTGACTATGTGACCCCTGAAGATATTCATGTGATCGCCCATGATGTATTGCGACATCGTATTTTATTAACGTTTGAAGCAGAAGCAGAAGGCATTAATACCGATGAATTTCTTAATGAACTTCTACGCTTAGTTGCATTACCTTAACCTGGATATACGTAGCCTGGATTTCCCTGCGCTGCGTCCCAACGTCTCATTAAGAGTTTAGAACGATGACAAAAGGTGTGGTCGCCCAACTTCCCGAATTAATTGCCCTACAACGACAAGTTTATGTAGGGCGTGTCTCTACGCCTAGTCAAGCCCAACGAACGGGAGTATATCTTTCAAAATGGCATGGGCGAGGGATGGATTTCTCAGAGGTACGAAATTATCAAGCAGGTGATGAAATAAGGCACATGGACTGGCGTGTCACTGCCCGTACAGGCGAACCTCATATCAAATTATACCAAGAAGAACGAGAACGACCCGTGATTATCATGGTAGATTTTAATCCATCTATGTATTTTGGAACTCGTATTGCTTTCAAATCTGTCATTGCAGCTCGATTGGCAGCTCTTATCGCGTGGACCGTCGTCAAACAAAGAGATCGTATCGGGGCTTTAATATTCTCCGCAAACACTCATCATGAGTTTAGTCCCCGAAGCAGGTATTCTGGGGTATTACCTATTTTGGAAGGGCTCAGTCAATATACGCAGGCCAATATTAAATCCATCAGTTATGAACAACCGGGAAGACCGGTAAGCGAGATTTTGCAACGGTTACGCAGGGTAGTTAAACCAGGAAGTGTTTTGGTCATGATCAGTGATTTCTATCATCTTGATAAAGAAAGCGAACAGCATTTAAACCAAATAGCTAGTCATAACAATGTGTTAGCATATCATCTATGTGATCCTTTAGAATTATCCCCTCCCAAACCTCAACAATATATGGTCACAAACGGCCAACAAGATATTTTTTTAGACACTACAAACCGCAGCGTAAGAGATGCCTATACGCTTCATTGTGAAGAGCATATGATTTCCTTGCAAACGCAATTAAAAGGCTTACGCATTCAATATGCACAAGTCACTGCAGCGAATGATTTGTCTCTACTCGTTCGTCAAACGTTTCCAAGGAGGGCTTATGTCTGATCCTGTATCTTCTCCTGCTACAAACGCGCTCTCTCAATTACGTGATATTCATTTACCCACGGCCATTGGCTGGTGGCCGCCTGCGATTGGTTGGTATTTTTTGATATTAAGTTTGATGACTCTAATCAGCGTGTCACTTTTTTTTATTCATCGATATTATGTCAGTATCCGACCACGTCGTGAAGCCTTACGATTATTAGCAAGTTATGAAGCAGCTTATCAGAAAGGACGAGAACATCAGATCACAGCGGCTTTTATTTCGGAGTTATTAAAACGAGTCGCTTTGGTGTATTTTCCAAGAAAAGAGGTGGCCAGTTTGCAAGGAAAAGAATGGTTGGATTTTTTAAACCAGACTTCACACGATTTTGATTTTAATACCGTTCGTGATCAATTATTAGTTGCTCCGTATCAAGCCGAAGTGAATACTGATTTGCAACCCCTATTTATAATCGCAAAAAAATGGATAAAGCAACGACTCTCCGTCCTGAAACTCAGAAAAAATCCAAACTCTAACTTACATACCTCTAAAAAGACAAAATAAAAAAACTGAGTAGCAAAGCCCGCCCAAGCCCAAAAATGTTTTATTTTTGACACAAAAAATATATAATAAACTTTCTGACTGTTTTTTATATGAATCAAAAGATTTGGATAAATAATATGCAAAGTTTTTTTATCCAGGTTCCTATAGTACTGCTACAAAGATTGTCGATGAATTGAATTTGAATTTTTATAGACTATAATGCAATTATATTGATCTGTTTTATATTCAGGAGACTATTATGCAAGCAAAAGAAAGTATCGTTGATAAAGAATGTGATGTCGATTGGTACAGGGACAACTTGAGTCCTTTTCAAAAGCTTGGATTAGAGCCAGATTGCACTTTAGCCGAAATAAATACTAGCTATAAACTATTGGCTATGATACATAATCCAGCTTCGGGTGGGAATCAAGATATGTTTGATGCTCTGAACAAAGCTTATAACATTTTAAAAAGAATGAAAGATTATAGACCGAGCTCTCCTGCAGCATCTGTTCCTGATAATGCAAATGCTGCTGCAGCAGGCCCTAACCCTCATCCCAGAGCAGCACAAGCCTCAGAAAAAGTTTATGATCAAAGCTCACCGATGCAGCTTCCGAATGTTCTTATCATAAATATGACAAAACAAAAACCGTCTGCTCCAAGTATGTTTAAACGTAAGGTGGGTAATTCATACAAAATAGGATTATATGGTTCTTATGGCGACATAAAATCTGAATTTTTTGACCATAATTTTCTATCCACATATAGCAGGTCTTTTAAGGATAAGGTGATAGAGGAAGATACATTTCAATTTCAATTTTCAACCTCTTTATCGAGCTCTCAAAGGCTGCACCTTTCTCATGTGATAAAATTTGATGCCGGTTTGTTTTTTGGCAAAGCTTGGGGAAACCTAGACAGCGCTCTCCCCACAGCGGAGGAATTTCCTAGAAAAGTTTTTGACCTTCATTATAGTATGAATGACAATAATCAGCTGGTTGTAGAGTTTCAAGAACGTGGTCAACCTAGGATGGTTAATCATGGTGCTATGGTGCCTATTGTGATCGATCCAGCAGCCGATGATGAACAGGCTATTACGAGTATTATGAAGTTTGCCAAAGCACAAATTGACCTGGTTAAAAGTCCAAAATTAGAAGCAGCTGCAGAAAAACTAGCAATCGAATCGGAGGAGGGTACGCCGAAAAAAGGAAAAGACAGTGGCTGTTCTCTTATGTAACACGTCATGAGTGGAAACGTGTTACCAATAAAATTAACAGCATGCTGCGCTGTCTTCTAACAATTCTTTGGCATGCAATAATGTTTGATCGGTAATGGTCAATCCACCCAACATGCGAGCGATTTCCTCAACTTTGTCGTTGTTAGTCAGAGGAACGACTCGGGAGAAAGTTTGTTCGTTATCGCTTTGTTTTTCTACCATAAAGTGATGGTGGGCACAGGCGGCGACTTGGGGCTGATGTGTCACGCAAAAGACTTGTAAACGTTCGCCTAATTGTCGAAGTTGTTGACCTACCAAAGCCGCAGTAGCACCCCCTATGCCAACATCCACCTCATCAAACAGTAAGGTGGGTGTTGAACCACGTTGGGCGGTGATGACATGAATCGCAAGCCCAATGCGCGATAATTCACCGCCTGAGGCCACTTTTGCCAAAGAATCGATGGCCATCCCGGGATTGGTGCATACTTTATACTCTATTTTATCCATGCCATGTATCTGCATGGTGTCTAAAGGGGTTATCTCTATCTGAACCAACCCTTTGGGCATTCCTAACTGTTGAATACTGGCGGTGATTTCATTGGCTAACTTAGCCGCGTGTTGTTGACGAGAAGCCCTTAAAGCCATGGCTTTTTGTTGATAATAGGCGAACGCTTGTTGATGGCGTGTTTGCAGTTCTAATAATTGTTTATCGCTGTCTTCAAAAGCTTGTAGTGATTGTTGTAAGTCCAACAAAAATTGTGGCAATTGATTGACCTCCACATGATATTTTCTTGCTGTTCGATGCAGAAGGCCAATGCGCTCTTCAACCACTTGCAACCGTTCTGGATCGAGTTGAACCTGCGATGCAAATTTTGAAAGCTCAGCCAAAGCTTCTTCAGATTGGATAAGCGCATTGTTCATCAATTCTAAAGTATTTTTGATATTGGCTTGTTCCGCAGGAAAAGAAGAAAGTAATTGCAAAATATGGTGTAATCCCTGACAAATAGAAGGGCCTTCATCCCCATTTAAAAGTTCCGTCATTTGCTGCGTTTGTTCAAGATAATCACAGGCATGATGAAGCAATTGATGTTCTTCGTGCAAAAAACTCATTTCGCCCTCTTTTACCGACAATTGTTCTAATTCCTGGATTTGGAAAGCCAATATCTTGGCGTGGTCTTGCATGGATTGTTTTTGTAATAAGTCATCGCATTGACGTTTTAAACGTTGGCATTCCTGATAATGACGATGAACCTCGGTTAAAAGCGCCTGGTGATTCGCGTACCTGTCTAGTTGTTCTCGATGGGTACTGTGTTGCAATAACGTTTGATGTTGATGCTGGCCATGGATATCTACCAACATCAAACTGAGCTCTTTGATTTTTTGTAAAGGAAAAGGTTGGCCATTAACATAAGACTTGGAACGACCTTCGGCATAAATTACCCTGCGCAAATAAACCTCACCTTCATCCAACGCCACATCATGTTCATCTAACCACTCGGCAGGAGACGATGGTTGATCGACATGAAAACACGCGCTGATATCGCATTTTTCAGCCCCTTTACGGATGACCGACGCATCCGCGCGCTCTCCCAATGCAAGCATCAAGGCATCAATCATAATAGATTTACCAGCACCGGTTTCACCGGTAAAAGCGGTCATACCCTTTGAAAAATCCAATTCCAACTGCGAGACAATGGCAAAATTTTCAATGCGTAATGAATGGAGCATATGCTTACCCTTGGGGTTTTAGACCCCAGCCTAATTTGATCCTTAAGGTATCATAATAATGATACTTGGGTGGGTGCAAGAGTCTTAATTGTTGATCATGTTTTTTAATTGCAACACTTTGCCCCGGTTTCACAAAACCAGACTCGTGACCATCACAACTGATTTGCAAATCACGATCGTTGCCTTTACTGATTCGTAATTCAAGCTGTGCATCCCCATCCATTAAAAACGGGCGTGAACTTAAACTATGAGAAAACATCGGCACCATGATGATGGCATTGATTTTCGGATGAAGGATGGGGCCCCCTGCTGATAAAGCATAAGCTGTTGAGCCAGTTGGGGTTGAGACTATCAAGCCATCAGAGCGATAATCGGTTACGAATTGTTCATCAATATGAATCTCAAATTCAATGAGATGCGGTTCATTCCCTCGACTTAACACCACGTCATTTAGAGCCATGCCTTGGTAGTATGTGTTGGAACCATCGTGAATTCGGGTGTAGATTAAAAACCGCTTTTCCTCGCTATAATGGCCAGCTAATACTTGATCCAGTTGTGTGTCCAACTGTTGTGGTGAAATATCCGTTAAAAACCCAAGACGACCGCGATTAATACCAATGACAGGCACATTCACTTGAATCGCCATGCGAGCTGCTGATAATAAACTCCCATCGCCTCCCACCACGATGATAAGATCACCCTCTTCATCCATCTCTTCGCGTTTTAACACAGGCAGGGTTAAATCAAAACTAGTTGCCGTATCGATATCGATAAAGACTTCAACCGACTTATTTTGCAAATAGTGCACTAACCTTTGCAGCGTTTCATTAACGCCCTGACTGGCTCGATGTTGCCTTGCGTAAAGTATCACACGTTTAAATGATTTTTTCGCCATATCCTTATGAATCCTTTTCCTCTTGATTACTGGCCCGCGCCGTGCGTTTACGTGCATTTTCTAGCAATTCTTTCTTGCGTAGGCGAATCGATTGTGGTGTGACTTCCATTAATTCATCGTCATCAATAAATTCTAATGCTTGTTCTAAAGAATATTTAATTGCAGGCGTTAATATGATGTTTTCATCGGTACCGGAAGCACGCATGTTGGTTAATTGTTTTTCTTTGGTCACATTAACTACTAAATCATTATCCCGCGCATGAATACCAACAACCATCCCTTCGTAACACATCGTTTGAGGATCGACAAATAATCGTCCACGTTCTTGCAAATTAAACAAAGCAAACCCTCGGGCAGCTCCGGTACAATTGGCTATCAAAACACCATTAATACGTTTGCCAAGGCGCCCTCGAACTGCGGGGCCATAATGATCATACACATGGTAAAGTAACCCTGTGCCTGAAGTAGCCGATAAGAACTCCGTGTGAAAACCCATCAGACCACGAGTAGGAATCATGTAATCAAGACGCACTCGCCCTTTGCCATCAGGCACCATATTTTGCAGCTCGCCTTTGCGTTCGCCCAATTTTTCCATGAGGGTGCCTTGATGGGTTTCTTCCACGTCTACCGTGAGCTGCTCATAAGGTTCTTGGAGTTCACCATCCTGTTCTTTTAAAATCACTTCGGGTTTGGCGATGGCCAGTTCATACCCCTCACGACGCATGGTTTCAATGAGGATAGACAAATGCAATTCTCCCCGCCCAGAGACTCTGAATTTGTCTGGATCGTCTGTTTCTTCTACTCGTAAGGCAACATTGTGCAAAAGCTCAGTGTCTAATCGTTCACGAATTTTTCGACTGGTAACGAATTTTCCTTCATTGCCAGCAAAGGGAGAATCGTTGACTTGAAACATCATACTAATGGTTGGTTCATCCACCGTAAGAGCGGGTAAAGCCTCAACCAGCGCTGGGTCGCAAAGGGTATCAGAAATATTGAGCCTATCAATACCGGTAACAGCAATGATATCACCTGCTCTTGCTTCTTCCATTTCCACTCGATCGAGCCCTTTAAAGCCTAGTATTTGTAATAAACGACCTGAGCGCACGCCACCATCTTTATCAATGATTTTAATGGCAGATTTTGCCTTGATGTGTCCGCGGCTGACGCGGCCAATTCCAATGGTCCCCACATAAGAAGAATAATCCAGGGAGGAGATTTGCATTTGAAAGGGTCTATTAACATCCACATCTGGGGGCGAAACGCAGTCGATGATGGTTTGCAGTAAAGGATCCATGTTATTGGATTCCTCTTTTAAATTGAGTTTTGCATACCCATTCAATGCAGAAGTATATACGATGGGAAAATCTAATTGTTTGTCACTCGCGCCTAAATTATCAAAGAGATCAAAGACCTGATCGACCACCCAGTCAGGGCGTGCGCCTTGGCGATCAATTTTATTGACCACCACAATGGGATTTAAGCCACGCGCAAAGGCTTTTTGAGTGACAAATCGTGTTTGAGGCATCGGCCCATCGACGGCATCCACCAATAACAGCACGCTGTCTACCATAGATAAAATACGCTCTACTTCCCCACCAAAATCCGCATGCCCTGGGGTATCGACAATGTTGATTTGCACCCCATGCCAATGCACACAAGTGTTTTTGGCAAGAATGGTAATTCCCCTTTCTTTTTCTAATGCATTAGAATCCATTAAGCGTTCTACTTTAGGAGCACGCTCATTTAAGGTGCCTGTTTGTTGTAGTAATTTATCGACTAATGTCGTTTTACCATGATCAACGTGAGCGATGATGGCTATGTTGCGTATTTGTTCAATCATAAGGTCTCGGAATATTTAGTGATGGAGTTAAATGTGGGTGATTATACAATGAATAGATTAAATGGTCGAGTTGAGGTGCGTTTTCTCTTTAGGCATCATACCACCTACATTTTAAACCAATAATCCACCCCCACCCAAAGCAGCATAATAAAACTCACCCCGCTACCAAACCCTTTATACCAACTACGGCGGGAATCAGTCACTGATATTTGACGTACTTTTTGGCTCGACTCAGTCAGTTTACTTTCTTTGGTCAACTCCAAGACTTCATTCAATAACCGTGGCATATAAGGTAATTGTTCTATAAAAAAGGGGATATTATCTTTGATATGATTAAGCAGCGCTTTCGGACCTATTTGATTGCGCAGCCATTTTTCTAAAAAGGGTTTTGCTGTCTGAAATAAATCGAGGTCGGGGCAGAGTTGTCGGCTTAAACCTTCTACGGCGAACAAGGTTTTTTGTAGCAAAAGCAATTGGGGTTGCATGGGCATATTAAACCGGCGGGTCACTTGAAATAATTGTAGAAGCACCGTTGCCAAAGAAATATTTTTTAAGGGTCTATCTAGAATGGGTTCACAGACCGTTCGAATGGCGCTTTCAAACTCATCTAAGCGCGTGTTTCTGTCTATCCAGCCGGATTCTAAATGCAGTTGTGCAACACGTCGGTAGTCCGCATTAAAAAATGCCAATAAATTTTCGGCAAGATATCGTTTATCAAAATCATTTAATGTACCAATGATACCAAAATCAATGCAAATATATTGAGGCTCTTCAGGATGTAAATAAGACACAAAAATATTACCCGGGTGCATGTCCGCATGAAAAAAACAATCTCGAAACACTTGGGTAAAAAAGATTTCTACCCCGCGTTCGGCCAGGAGCGGAATATTAACCCCGTGCTCTTTAAGCATGGCGACATTTGAGACAGGGATGCCATTAATTCGCTCCATCACCAGAACATTGGTTCGAACATAATCCCAATGGATCTCTGGAATATAGAGCAAAGAAGATTGATTGAAATTCCGACGTAATTGATTGCCATTGGCTGCTTCCCGTCGTAAATCTAGTTCATCCAGCAAACTGTGTTCAAACTCTTGTACGATTTCTTTGGGTTTAAAGCGCTTGCTTTCAGGCCAATATCGATCCACTAAATTGGCCATGGTATTTAATAAGGCTAAATCTTGATCAATCGCCTCTCGTATTTTAGGCCGTAAAACTTTTACCACGACTTTTTCGCCGGTTTGTAGCTTCGCTGCATGAACTTGTGCAATGGAGGCAGAAGCGATAGGTTCTTCCTCAAATTGTGCAAATACCTCATAAACCGGTTGACCATAGGTTTGTTCAATTATAGAAATGGCAATCTTACTTGAAAAAGGAGGTACGCTATCTTGAAGTTTTTCTAGTTCAAAAATGATCTCAGGAGGAAGAATATCGGGACGCATCGATAATGCTTGGCCGAACTTAATAAAAATAGGACCTAGGTTTTCCAAGCTCACTCTCAGCGCTTCGCCATGTGATAGATGTTTTCGTCGATACCAATTCCATGGGTTTAAATAAATCATAAACCGCAAAGACGAAAAAAAACCCATACCAACCATCACCTGGTCCAGGCCATTTTTAGCTAAGATATAATTAATATAAATCAATCGAAATAAACGTTTCATATCAAATCAATTTGTGCGGCCAATCGCTCAACACGAAGGCTAAGATCATCAATGTCTTTGAAAAAATCTTCCACCTCTTCTTTGGGGGGAAAGACTCGACTCTCTTCTTGTAAATATTCCGTTACGTTTTGACATAAAGATTCTTTGACATGTCGTTTAAAAGATAATCCTTGACGGACCAATGAACCTACCTGATAGGCCACCACATCACCCGTAAAACGCGCTAAATGCCCTTCCCAATCCACCTCCATCGCATCAAACAATTGTTTCACTTTTTGACCTAATTCCACATCACCAGTGATGCGGATTTTATCGTTAAATAAAGAGCGAACCTTAGAAGCGGGTAATAAACTTAGCCGAATTAGCCCCAACGGGCTGCTGTGAATCACGGTATCGGGCTCACCATCAAAATGAGGGAGCAATATCACCGTTCCTTGGATAAAGGAGATATAGAAATTAACTTGTAGGGGGCTAATGATAATTTCCAATGTTTTCCCATCTAATGCCTGAATTTTATTCGGCATGGAAGAATCTAGTGATAAGGCATGTTGTATGGCTTTTTGTAACAACAGTAGCGAATATTCTTTAATCATTAAGGTTCTCAGTATTTATAAGCAATGTGTAAAGCAACGATGCCCCCACTTAAATTATGATATTGACAATCTTCAAAGCCCGCTTGCTCAATCATGACGGCCAGTTCGTCTTGAGTGGGATGTTTTCGAATCGATTCTACAAGATATTGGTAGCTGTCGGCATCTTTTGCCAATAATTGCCCAAATTTAGGTAATATATGGAAAGAATACCAATCGTAAACTGGCTTTAAACCTGGAAATGTTGGGTTTGAAAATTCCAGAACCATCAGTTTACCACCAGGCTTACACACACGATACATCGAGCGCAAAGCGGATTCTTTATCCGTCACATTCCGTAGTCCAAATCCTATGATAACACAGTGAAAGGAACTATCACCAAAAGGTAATGATTGGGCATTTGCCTGTACCACATTGATGTTCTGAAGTAATCCTTCATCCAACAACCGGTTACGGCCCACTTCCAACATGGCCGCATTAATATCTGAGAGCACCACATGCCCCGCGACACCGACTTTCTCACACAGTAACCGCGACAAATCCCCACTGCCGCCGGCTAAATCCAACACTTGCTGCCCGGGACGTATCTGACTTAATTCAACAGCGAATCGTTTCCATAATCGATGAACACCAAAGGACATCACATCGTTCATGAGATCATAGTTTTTGGCCACGGAATCAAAAACCGCACCGACCTTTTTTTCTTTGTCATCCCACCCTACGGATTGAAAACCAAAATGGGTGGTTTTTGTTTGTTTAACCATGGGCTTTGCGATCCTTTATAAATCGGTTATCATAGCATGATTTGTTTCGAGCCATATAACATGATGCTTTCAAATTATTTACCCGTGCTTGTTTTTATTATCATTGGTTTAGTGCTTGGCTTAGCAATGCTGGGGGCGGGTTATTTATTTTCGGTGCACCATCCAGATCCCGCGAAGAACTCCCCCTATGAGTGCGGTTTTCCGGCGTTTGAATCCTCGCATATTCCTTTTGATGTGCGTTTTTATTTGGTCGCCATTTTATTTATTATTTTTGATTTAGAAACCGCTTTCTTTTTCCCATGGGCCTTAGTATTACGTCATATTGGATGGTTTGGATTTTTTGCCATGATGATGTTTTTAGGCTTGCTCGTCATTGGTTTTATCTATGAATGGAAGCGGGGTGCTTTGGAATGGGAATGATTAAAAGCTTACGAAAAAATTAGAATATAGAGACTTTGACGATGGTTACTTCCGAATATCAAACCCAAGGCTTTGTCACAACCACAGTTGATAAGCTTGTTGGTTGGGCGCGCAGTGGTTCCATGTGGCCGATGACCTTCGGGCTGGCTTGTTGTGCGGTTGAGATGATGCACACAGGGGCTGCTCGTTATGACTTAGATCGGTTTGGCATTATTTTTCGACCAAGCCCCCGGCAATCCGACGTGATGATTGTGGCCGGAACGCTTTGTAATAAAATGGCCCCTGCGTTGCGCAAAGTTTATGATCAAATGTCCGAGCCTCGATGGGTAATCTCCATGGGATCTTGCGCCAACGGAGGGGGTTATTATCATTACTCTTATTCTGTCGTGCGCGGATGTGATCGCATTGTTCCGGTGGATATTTATGTCCCGGGATGCCCGCCTACAGCAGAGGCCTTACTGTATGGTATTATTCAGTTGCAAAATAAAATTCGACACAAAAAAATCATTGAGATTTAGATGACAAAATTAAATGCGTTAGGTCAACTTTTAACCTCGGAATTTGGAGAGGCTTTACTTTCCGTTACAGAAGCTTATGGTGAATTAACTGTCGAGTGCAGCCTTTCCTCCTTGAAACACGTGTTATTCCATCTCCGAGATGGCCGAGCATTTTTGTTTGACGAGTTGATTGACCTTTGTGTGGTAGATTACCTTCTCTATGGGATTTCAGATTGGGAAACCAACGAGGCCTCTTCACATGGATTTTCTCGTGGGGTTGAACGCCAGCTTCCCGCAGAAGGCGTATGGTCCAAACCCCGATTTGCAGTGGTTTATCATCTGCTTTCAACCACGAACAATCATCGGTTACGAGTCAAGGTATTTGTAGATGACACCCATTTGGTCGTACCCTCCATTCACGATCTTTGGAAAGGAGCCAATTGGTTTGAAAGAGAGGCTTATGATTTGTTTGGTGTTTTATTTGAAGGACACCCGGATCTACGTCGTATTTTGACGGATTACGGTTTTATTGGCCACCCTTTTCGCAAAGATTTTCCGGTAAGTGGTCATGTAGAAATGCGTTACGATGCGACTTTAAAACAAGTGATATACGAACCCGTTGATATTGAACCAAGAACACTTGTCCCCAAAGTGATTCGAGATGATAATCGCTATCTCGCAGAAACAGGCACCAAAGAGAAGACCTCACGATGATTGAATTACAAAATTACACCTTAAATTTTGGCCCACAGCATCCTGCGGCACACGGTGTGTTGCGATTGGTGATGGAGCTTGAAGGCGAGACGATTGTACGCGCCGACCCTCATATTGGTTTATTGCACAGAGCCACTGAAAAACTTGTCGAAACAAAGCCTTATATTCAAAATATCGGATATATGGATCGCCTAGATTACGTCTCCATGATGTGCAACGAACATGCCTATGTGTTGGCTTTAGAAAAACTACTAGGGATAGAAGCCCCACTTCGTGCACAATACATTCGCACTTTATTTGATGAAGTCACCCGCATTTTAAATCATTTACTATGGTTAGGAGCGATTGCGCTCGATATCGGTGCGATGAGCGTTTTTTTGTATTGCTTTAGAGAGCGCGAAGATCTTTTTGATGCGTATGAGGCGGTTTCTGGTGCACGTATGCATGCCACCTATTATCGTCCTGGAGGAGTAGCACGGGATTTGCCGGATACGATGCCACAATACAAACCGTCACGTTGGCACAACGAACGAGAAGTGGAAAAATTAAATGATAATCGACAAGGCAGCTTATTAGATTTTTTATGGGATTTTAGTGAACGCTTTCCGAAATGTGTCGACGAGTATGAAGGTTTATTAACCAACAATCGCATCTGGAAACAACGCACCGTCAATATTGGTGTGGTATCGCCTGAGAATGCCTTGCAATGGGGCTTTACTGGGCCCATGTTAAGAGCATCTGGGGTTGCCTGGGATTTACGAAAAAAACAACCTTATGCCGCTTATGACCGAGTAGACTTTGATATACCTGTGGGTAAAACCGGTGATTGTTTTGACCGTTACCTGGTTCGAATCCATGAATTACGACAATCCAATCGTATCGTCAAGCAATGCATTCAGTGGTTACGCGAAAACCCTGGGCCAGTTCGAATTGATGATCAAAAAGTATCTCCTCCTTTTCGCACTATCATGAAACAAGACATGGAAGCAATGATTCACCACTTTAAGTTATTTAGCGAAGGGTTTTGCCTGCCGCCAGGAGAAGTCTATACCTCTGTCGAAGCGCCTAAGGGCGAGTTTGGAATTTATTTGGTATCTGATGGGGCCAACAAACCTTATCGACTGAAAATACGAGCCCCTGGTTTTGCGCATTTGTCCAGTTTTGATGAAATGGCTGCAGGTCATATGTTAGCAGATGGTGTTGCCATCCTGGCAAGCCAGGATATCGTGTTTGGAGAGATTGATCGATGAAAAACCATAGTCTCTTAAAAAAATTGATAAGTACTGAAGGGTTGACTGAGCTCAACCATTGGATAGCCAAATACCCTGAAACAGAACAACGCTCTGCCGTGATGCAAGCCTTGATGATTGTGCAGCAGGAGCATGGTTTTTTAACCGCTGAACTCATGGATGCTGTGGCAGACTATTTGGAGATGCCGCCTATTGCAGTGTATGAAGTAGCGAGCTTTTATAGTATGTATGAACATAAGCCTATAGGTCGCCACCTCATTAATGTATGCACAAACATCAGCTGCCAATTACGAAATTGCGCGGCAATTGTTCAAGCGTTAGAAGAAAAATTAGCCATAAAAATGGGCGAAACCACAGAAGACGGCCAATTTACACTAAGGGCCGTGGAGTGTTTAGGGGCATGTGTGAATGCACCGATGATGCAGATTGATAAAAATTATCATGAAAATCTAACGCCTGATACCATTGATATGGTTTTAGAACAATATGCAGAGTGAATGCCATGGTTGAATTGAATCAAGTTTGTTATCGGACCTTACACCTACCAGAAGCCTGGTCATTAGATACCTATTTAAGTGTAGGTGGCTATAGTTCCTTGAAACGCATTTTAAAAGAAAAAATACCCCCCCAAGACATTATTAATGAATTAAAATTATCGGCTCTCCGCGGACGAGGCGGGGCGGGTTTTCCCACGGGGTTGAAGTGGAGCTTCATGAACCGCAATGCACCCATACAAAAATACGTGGTATGTAATTCAGATGAAGGGGAGCCTGGTACCTGCAAAGATCGAGACATCATGCGATATAACCCACATCAATTAATAGAAGGCATGGCGATTGCCGGTTATGTGATGGGCGCAACCGTTGGATATAACTATATTCGCGGAGAGTTTCATGAGCCTTACCTTCGGATGGAAACCGCCCTCCAAGAAGCCTATGCCGCCGGCTTTTTGGGTAAAAATATTCTTAATTCTGATACCGATTTTGATCTGTACAATCATTTGGGCGCGGGAGCCTATATTTGCGGAGAAGAAACCGCTTTGTTAAATTCTCTGGAAGGGAAAAAAGGGATGCCCCGCTTTAAACCCCCTTTTCCTGCCAATTATGGTTTATATGGCAAACCCACCACCATCAACAACACAGAAACCTTCGCCTCCGTACCTGTCATCATGGAAAAAGGAGGCCAATGGTTTCTCGATTCGGGTAAACCCAATAATGGCGGTTATAAATGTTATAGTGTGTCTGGCCATGTCAACAAACCCATGAACATAGAAATCCCCTTAGGCACCCCTTTTAAAACATTATTGGAGTTAGCAGGCGGTGTATTAGAAGGTCGTCGTCTTAAAGCCGTAATTCCTGGTGGAACTTCCATGCCGATCATCCCCGCTGAGATAATGATGGGGCTTGATATGGATTATGACAGTATCCAAAAAGCAGGTTCTGGTTTAGGATCGGGCGCTGTGATTATTATGGATGAAACCACCTGCATGGTGGATGCGCTATATCGAATCTCTGAGTTTTATATGGATGAATCTTGTGGGCAATGCACTCCTTGTCGAGAAGGCACTGGCTGGCTGGTTCGGCTGTTACATCGAATTAAAGAGGGCCATGGTGAGCCTGGTGATGTGGAAAAGTTAGTCAATGTTGCCAACGCAATTGAAGGCCGAACAATTTGTGCCTTAGGAGAAGCAGCCGCCTGGCCGGTGCAAAGTTTTGTAAAACATTTTTTTAATGAATTTGAGTCTTTTATTAAGCATAAAAAAAGGTCAACCCATGGCTAAGATCGAAATCGATGGCAAAGCATTTGAAGTAGATAATGGAAAAATGATCATTGAGGTGGCCGATGAACATGGTATCCCTATCCCACGGTTTTGCTATCACAAAAAATTATCCGTGGCTGCTAATTGCCGTATGTGTCTGGTGAGCGTAGAAAATAGCAAAAAAACCGTTCCTGCCTGTGCCACCCCCATCACCGATGGAATGAAAGTATTTACCAAATCACCAGAAGCCATTCACTCACAGCAAGCAGTGATGGATTTTTTACTGATCAATCACCCCTTGGATTGCCCTATTTGCGATCAGGGCGGCGAATGTGAGTTGCAAGATGTATCGATGGGATATGGCCACGATGCCTCTGATTACCATGAAACCAAACGATCGGTCGCCGATGACGATTTAGGTCCTTTGATTGCCACTGAAATGACTCGCTGTATTCATTGCACCCGTTGTGTGCGTTTTGGAGAGGAAATTTCCGGTGTTCGCGAACTTGGCGCCACTGGCCGCGGCGAGTCCATGGAGATAGGGACTTATGTCAAACACAGCATGACGTCTGAGGTGTCTGGCAACATTATCGATTTGTGCCCAGTGGGTGCACTCACTTCCAAACCTTTTCGATTTACTGCCAGAGCCTGGGAGCTCGCACAACACAATGGCGTAGCACCTCATGACTGTTTAGGTTCTAACGTGTTCCTACACGTTCGTCGCAATGAATTAATGAGAGTCGTGCCGAAAGAACATAATGACATTAATGAAATGTGGTTATCTGATCGTGACCGCTTTAGCTATTTGGGACTAAACCATAAAGACCGTGCTTCAATGCCACAGATAAAACGTCAGGGTCAATGGGAAACGGTGGACTGGCAAACTGCCTTGAACTTTGCTTCTGAGGGCATGAAACGAGTCATCGAACAACATGGCCCTGACCAATGGGCTGCTTTTTCATCTGCTTCAGCAACCTTGGAAGAACTTTATTTATTACAAAAATTAATGCGAGGGTTAGGGATTCATCATATCGACCACCGACTTAAAGAACGTGATTTTCGCGATCAAGATACCTTAGATCTTATGCCAACAAGTAGCTTGACCTATGAGGCACTGGAGCGTCAAAACACAGTATTGCTCGTGGGTTGTAACATCGATAAAGAAGTACCTTTGGCAAGCGTTCGACTTTTTAAAGCGTTTCGTAATGGGGCAACCCTTTGTGCGATTAACCCGGTTGATTATCACTATTCTTTTGAACTGAAAGAAAAAATGATTGTCTCCCCTACGGATATGCCCATGACATTGGCTAGGCTTATTGTGGCATTAACCAAAGATGTCCATGCCCTGCCTACTGAATTACAAAAACTTCTTATTGGATTGAAACCTGATGCCTCGCTACATAAAATGGCCAAAGCATTATGCCAAGAAGAGGCCGTTATTGTTACCGGTGCGCTCTGCGACTATCATCCTGATGCAGCCCTCATTCGTACTTTAATTTCCTGGATTGAAACATTAAGTAAAGCGCGGGTATTAAGGCTGACCTCTGGGTCCAATAGCGCAGGAGCATGGCTCTCGGGCATGTTGCCTCATCGAAGTGCGGGTGGTAAAAGGGTTGAACCAAGCGGGCTGAATGCGCAAGCAGCTATCGATGCGAGGTTGCGAGGATATCTGCTGATGGGTGTTGAACCTGGTTTTGATTTTGATAACCCTTATGCTGCACGACAATCCATGCTGGCAGCTGAATTTGTGGTCGTTTTGTCAGCTTACCAAAATGACTCTATTCGAGAATATGCCAACGTGATTTTACCCATGGCGCCTTATGCAGAGACCTCGGGAACTTATATAAATATAGACAAAACATGGCAAACAACCAAAGGGGCACTGACTCCCCATGGAGAAGCAAGACCCGCGTGGAAAATATTACGTGTTTTAGGTAATATAATGCGGGTGGAAAGATTTGATTATACTTCTTCGGATGAGGTGTTACAGGAAATTAAAACCATTGCAAGTGCCGCAATCGATATCCCATACACTCCTTTTTATCCGGAATCATTACCTGTCTCTCAAAATCCTTTGATAAGGCTTGGAGAATGGCCACTTTACCGATGTGATGCCGTGGTACGTCATGCTGACGCATTGCAAACTTGTGCCACTGCAGACACGACTTGCATCAGGATCCACCCTGCCACAGCAGATGCCTTGCAATTAGATGAGGCAGCTACTGTTTCTCAAGGAGATATTGAGATAACATTGCCGCTACAACGCGATGAGCGTATTGCCCCTGACGTGGTATGGGTCGCAAGCGCCATGCCGGAAACGGTTGATTTGGGTCGTTCGATAGACCAAATAAATATTAAATGAATGTGCGTTTTTTCTGATTCAAAGTAGGTTGGGCATTTGGCCCAACAAGAGTTTAGCGCGCAGTGAAATAAAAGTTGTTGGGCCAAACGCCATAACCTACATGAGTATAAGGTAAACACAACATGCTACAAAACATTAGTATATTGCTGTGGATCATTATTAAAATTTTGGTCATTGTGATACCGCTTCTATTGGCAGTGGCCTATCTTATTTATTTTGAAAGAAAAGTCATTGGATTTATTCAGGCACGTATTGGCCCGAATAGGGTAGGATATCGAGGCTTATTGCAACCTATCGCTGATTTGATCAAACTCATTTCAAAAGAAATTATTATTCCCTCTCAATCCAACCGGTATCTTTTTATTATCGCGCCTTTGTTTGCATTGACGCCATCATTGGTTGGTTGGGCGGTGATTCCTTTCGATAAAGGCATGGTGCTTGCCAATATTAATGCTGGGGTTTTATTTTTATTTGCTATGAGCTCATTGGGTGTCTATGGAATATTGATTGCCGGTTGGGCTTCTAATTCTAAGTATGCGATGATGGGTGCCTTACGAAGTGCGGCTCAAACCATTTCATATGAAATCGCGATGGGATTTGCCTTGGTTGGTGTCTTATTGGCATCGGGATCGATGAATATCTCAGAAATTGTGATGTCACAAAGCGGCGGAATTTGGCATTGGTGGTTTATCCCATTGCTGCCTCTATTCATGGTATTTTGGATAGCAGGAATTGCAGAAACCAATCGCGCACCGTTTGATTTGGCTGAAGGCGAATCCGAAATTGTGGCCGGATTTCACGTTGAATATTCAGGCATTACCTTTGCGCTATTTTTCCTTTCTGAATATGCCAGCATGATATTAATTTCAGCACTGATGACCTTACTATTTTTAGGGGGCTGGTTGTCGCCTTTTGAGCAAATACCCACTTTAAATCGTCTGTTTTTCTTTGTCCCTGGAATAGTCTGGTTTTTTCTAAAAGTTAGTTTTTTCTTGTTTGTTTATTTGTGGGTTAGAGCGACTTTCCCTCGCTATCGTTATGATCAATTGATGCGACTGGGTTGGAAAGTATTAATTCCTGTGACCCTTGTCTGGATCATCGTTACCGCTTTAATGGTGAACGCACAGGTGAAACCATGGTTCTAAAAAATACATATTCATACGTAAAACATTATCTTCGCAGCTTTCTGTTGGTAGATCTGTTATTGGGTCTAAAAATCACCATTCAACAGTTTTTTAAGAAAAAAGTTACCATTCAGTTCCCTGAAGAAGAAACCCCTCTATCACCTAGATTCAGAGGATTATTGGCTTTAAGACGCTACCCAAACGGCGAAGAACGATGTATTGCTTGCAAATTGTGTGAAGCAGTTTGTCCAGCATTGGCCATTACTATTGAGTCAGAGCCACGAGACGATGGATCAAGACGCACGACCCGTTATGATATTGATATGTTTAAATGCATTAATTGTGGGTTATGTGAGGAGTCTTGTCCAGTGGATTCTATCGTGGTCACCCCTATTCATAATTATCATATCAGCGAACGCGGTCAAAATATTATGACCAAAGAAAAGCTTCTGGCCATTGGCGACATGATGGAAGAAAAGTTGGCCTCAGACAGAATTGCTGATGAAAAATACCGTTAACGGGGTTTAACATGCAAGAAATATTGCCGCAAGTTGTGTTTTATGTATTTGCCGGATTAACCGTGTTGTCTGCTTTGATGGTGATAACACAAAATAACCCGGTTCGCTGTATCCTTTTTTTGGTATTTGCATTTTTTTGCAGTGCTGTGCTTTGGTTATTAGTAGAGGCCGAATTTTTAGCCCTTATTTTAGTCTTGGTCTATGTCGGCGCAGTCATGACCTTATTTTTATTTGTGGTTATGATGTTAAACATTGACATTGAATCCATGAACAAACCTAAAATGCGCTATTTACCTGTTGGAATATTTATCATTGCCTTACTGACAGGGTTATTATTGATGGTAACACCCAAAGGGAGTTTTTCTTTAAAAGAAATAACTCCTTCGGCCCTCTCCAACACCGAAGCCCTAGGCATGGTGTTATACACAGATTATCTTCTTGCCTTTGAATTGGCTTCTATTATTTTGTTGGTTTCGATTATTGCTGCCATCACCTTAGTACATCGAAAACCAATTCGTGTAAAGAGTCAGGAAATAACGAAACAGATCATGACTCGCCCGAAAGATCGAGTGAAGTTAGTATCAATGAAGAGTGAGAGATAGCACATGATACCCGTGACCCATTATTTAATTTTAAGTGTGCTTTTATTCGGCATTAGTTTGGTTGGCATCCTGCTTAATCGTCGTAATGTTATTTTGGTGCTGGTTTGTATTGAGTTGATGCTATTGGCTATCAACACTAATTTCGTCGCGTTTTCGCATTACTATGGAGATACAGCGGGACAGGTGTTTGTATTTTTTATCTTAACTGTCGCCGCAGCAGAAGCGGCTATCGCTCTGGCCATTGTTATGTTGCTCTATCGAAATAGAGGAACCATCGACGTTAAGAAATTGAATCATTTAAAAGGGTGATCGCGTGAGTATTTTACAGTGTTGTTTGATCATTGTTTTAGCGCCTCTGCTCGGATCAGTCGTTGCTGGATTATTCCGACATCAACTGGGTAAAGCAGGCGCTCATACCATAACCATTGGCCTCATGGGCATTTCAATGGTGCTCTCTATCTACGTGGCTTTTATGATTTTAACAGGTGCCGCACCGACTTTAAACGAACGTTTATACACATGGGCAAATGGTGGTGAGTTGTATTCCTTTGCTTTTCATTTAGGGTTTTTAATTGATCCTTTAACATCTGTCATGTTGGTTGTTGTTACTTTTGTTTCTTTTCTTGTGCATGTTTACAGCATAGGATACATGGCTGATGACGACGGATACCAACGATTTTTTAGTTATATCTCCCTTTTTACCTTTATGATGCTAGCATTAGTCACCTCCAATAATTTTCTACAATTATTTTTTGGATGGGAAGGGGTCGGCTTGGTATCTTATTTACTGATTGGTTTTTGGTATGACAAAGAATCTGCTAATCAAGGAAGTTTAAAAGCTTTTCTAGTCAATCGGGTTGGAGATTTTGGGTTTATTTTAGGGATTGGCCTCGTATTGGCTTATGTCGGCAGCCTTGACTATGAGGCCGTTTTTGAGGGGGCGGCCGCCTTGTCTCACGAATCTATTGAGCTTTTTAGCGGACACCCCTGGTCTTTAGCCACCGTGATTTGTTTGTTGTTATTTGTAGGCGCCATGGGCAAATCAGCTCAAGTACCTTTACATGTTTGGCTTCCAGAGTCCATGGAAGGCCCTACTCCGATTTCTGCACTGATTCATGCTGCCACCATGGTGACGGCAGGTGTGTTTATGCTGGCTCGATTGTCCCCATTAATGGAACACTCCACAACGGCATTGAGTTTTATTCTAATTATTGGTGCAACTGGCGCATTGTTTACAGGCCTGTTGGCATTGGTGATGAATGATATCAAACGAGTAGTGGCTTATTCGACTCTGTCACAACTCGGTTATATGATGGTGGCTATGGGTGCCTCCGCTTACAGTGCCGGTATTTTTCACTTAACCACTCACGCATGCTTTAAAGCACTTCTATTTTTAGGCGCGGGTTCTGTTATTATTGCCATGCATCATGAACAAGACATGAGAAAGATGGGTGGATTATGGCGAAAAATGCCTGTCACCTATCTAACCTTTGTCATTGGCTCTCTGGCATTGTGTGCCATTCCTCCATTTTCAGGATTTTATTCCAAGGACACCATTATTGAAGCAGTGCATCTATCCACTATTCCAGGTAGCTGTTATGCCTATGTTTGTGTGGTGCTAGGCGCCATGGTAACGGCAATCTATAGCTTTCGTGCTTTGTTCATGACGTTCCACGGGAAACCTCGAATGGACGAAGATACCTTTTCTCATGTGCATGAATCGCCTAAATCGATTTTAATTCCTTTAGTTTGCCTGGCTATTCCGTCTGTGATATTGGGTTATATGCTATATATGCCTATGCTATTTGATAAGTCGCCGCTTCTTAGCTCTTCTTTATTTGTATTGCCAGAACACAATGTTTTAGGAGAATTAGCGTCTGAAGTCATCTCACCTATGCATGCGATGATTGAGGCACCGTTTTCACTTGCTTTTTGGATAACACTTCTAGGAGCAGGTCTTGCTTGGGTATGTTATATTGCTCGCCCCGCTCTGCCTCAGCGGTTAGCCACGACTTTCCGTCCTATTTATCAAATTTTGGTCAACAAATATGGCTTTGATGCTTTAAACCAACTGGTTTTCGTTCAAGGTATCAAAGGGGTAGGAAAAGGATTTTATCGCCTAGGTGATCAACGCATGATCGATGGTTTTTTTGTGAATGGAACAGGATATGCAGTAAGATGGTTTGCTGCCAAAGGACGCGAAATGCAAAGTGGGTATTTGTATAGTTATATCGCTGTCATGGTCTTTGGATTATTAGGGTTTTTGTGTTGGTTGATATTGTAAATACGTATCTTTTTCAATGTCGTCCGCATGTTGGGACGACACATTAAAGTACATTAGTCATTTATTTAAAGGTAAAGGCATGCATCATTTGCTCGATCTATCCATTTGGTTGCCCATTATCGGTGGGATTTTTGTTTTTTTGACAGGGGATGATGATCACCCGAATGTATCACGCCATCTGTCATTATTCATTGTTGTACTTACTTTGTTGATTTGTATTCCGCTCGTTAATGGATTTGATGCTTCACAAGAGGGAATGCAATATATTCAGGATATTCCTTGGCTGCCATCATTAGGGATTCATTATCACATTGGGATTGATGGGTTATCTTTACTTTTAATTGTACTCAGTGTGTTTACCAATTTAATAGTCATCCTGACCTCATGGCATGGCATCACTCATCGTGTTGCTCAGTATTATTCAGCCTTCTTAATCATGCAGGGTCTCTTGGTGGGTGTGTTTTGTGCCATGGATGCGATATTGTTTTATGTGTTTTGGGAGGCTACGCTAGTCCCTATGTATCTGATTATTGGGATATGGGGCTCCGATAATCGTGTATATGCGGCCATTAAGTTTTTTCTTTATACCTTCCTAGGTTCTGTATTGATGCTCGCGGCTTTTCTATATTTAGGGGCTCAATCGGGTTCTTTTAACATCGAAACCATGGAAGCTGTCAAATTAAGTATGCCCGCGCAAACGCTGATTTTTATTGCATTTTTTCTTGGATTTGCCATTAAAGTGCCCATGTTTCCTGTGCATACCTGGTTGCCCGATGCTCACACCGAAGCACCGGCCGGCGGCTCCATTGTGTTGGCAGCCATTTTGTTGAAACTGGGCGCGTATGGATTTATTCGATTTTCATTACCCATTGTCCCAGACGCTTGTCACCAATATGCCTCAGTGATGATAGCCTTGTCGCTGATTGCCATCGTTTATGTGGGAGTGATAGCTATTATTCAACAAGACATGAAACGACTCATTGCCTACTCCTCCATTTCTCATATGGGATTCGTCACCTTAGGTTGTTTTGCCATTTTTGCCATTGCAGAACATTCAAGCATCAATAATGCGGCTTTGATTCTTGAAGGCGCTATTATCGTGATGATATCGCATGCCTTTGTATCCAGCGCAATGTTTGCAGGCGTTGGATTTATTTATGAAAGACTACATACCCGACAAATCAAAGACTTTGGAGGGTTTGTTCATTCCATGCCAATATTCGCCTCTTTCTTTATGTTATTTGCCATGGCAAATGCAGGCCTGCCAGGAACTTCTGGATTTGTGGGTGAGTTTATGGTGATTGTGGGGAGCATCAAGGCTGGTTTTTGGATCACGTTTTGGGCTGCCACTACGTTAATTCTGGGCGCTGTTTACACCCTTTGGATGTACAAGCGCGTAATTTTCGGACAGATTGTCAACAAAAAAATTGGGGAAGTGAAGGATTTGTGTGGGTTTGAAATCACTGCATATGTCTTATTGGCTATCGCAGTCATTGCCATGGGTGTTTATCCAAAACCAATGCTTGATTATGTACATCAAACGGTTAATCACACACTGACTATGGCTGATAAGACGAAATTGTAACTTCCAGGCTGTCATCCTGAAAGCACGAAGCTGCTTGAAGGATCTCCTTATAATGGCATTGTGCCCCATTCGGAGATCCCTCGTCGGGATGACCTCTTGGGCGGTAACACCAAACTATAGAAGGCTACTGAAATGACAGAGTTATTAAACAATATACACTTGGCCCTGCCGGAAATCGTCTTGTTGGCAACAACTTGTTTGGCTTTGTTGGCGGATCTTTTTTTAAGCCGGTATTCGTTACTCCCTTTTATTTGTGCTTTGATTGGGTTAGCACTGTCTGCCGCGATTAGTTTTTCTTTTTTAGGTCAATACAAAGAAGTTATTTTGAACGGTTTGTTTGTCAGCGATGACGCTGCTCAATTAATGAAGATATTTATTTGTTTGTCCGTGTCCCTCAGTTTTATTTATTCAAAAAATTATATCGAAGAACGTCAAATGCCCGTCGGTGACTATTATGTCCTTGGGTTATTTTCTACGATTGGGATGCTCATTTTGGTCTCAGCTCATTCGTTATTAACAGTTTACCTAGGGTTAGAATTATTATCTTTGCCCCTTTATGCAATGACCGCGATTCGCCGCACCAATTCAGATGCCACAGAGGCGGCTATGAAATATTTTGTGATGGGAGCCATCGCGTCCGGCATGTTGCTTTATGGCATGTCGCTACTTTATGCAGCCACTGGCAAGCTTGATCTACATGACATTTCAACAGCAATTACCACGCAATGGCAACAACAGCCTGGATTGCTTTCCTTTGCACTTGTGTTTATTTTAGCAGGTGTTGGTTTTAAATTGGCCGCCGTGCCTTTTCATATGTGGGCTCCTGATGTATATCAAGGTGCTCCAAGTTGCGTGACTCTTTTGATTGCAACCGCACCAAAGATTGCCGCTATTGGCTTGACCTTTAGAATACTCACTTTTGCCGTTCCAGAGTTAGTTGTCCAATGGCAACAACTTTTGCTCGTAATGTCCCTTTTATCTACGGGCCTTGGAAATCTCATTGCCGTGGTGCAATCGAATATCAAACGACTGTTCGCTTATTCAGCCATTTCCCATATAGGTTATGCGATTTTTGGTTTATTGGCCGCTACGTCAGCTGGATATCAAGCATCACTGTATT
>Ga0364919_10061_pt1 | contig 56742 bp, 50 predicted proteins | sample SorcelJu500001C7_2_FD_206953 | JGI IMG/M metagenome (GOLD analysis project Ga0364919, IMG submission 206953) | Enriched cells from Trout Bog Lake Hypolimnion, Wisconsin, USA - BchlTB.June20.5000.01.C7 | ecosystem: Environmental > Aquatic > Freshwater > Lake > Hypolimnion/Profundal zone | place... | reverse complement strand
TCCTTGAAGGAGTCCACAATATCACCAAGAGTGTAACTGCCGCTGAAAATGTCTGACTGGGAGGTACATGCGCAGATACCTGATTATTGCTACTCTGGCATCCTTCAACAAGTCGGGCCAATAGTGCCCGTCTGCATTCTTGTCTATCATGAATTCATTACCAAAATACGGCATTAATTGTAGATAAGCAAAAGAATTACCGGTTTTTGTGCTCATAATGCCGGATTGTGTAAATCAAGGAGGTCGTCGGGAATAAATATAGTGGCGGTGATGGCGGTTTTTTTGCTTTCGACAATAGCGATTGGTTTTTTGTGGTCAGTGGTGAGAAGGGGTTCTCAGAAGAGGCATTGCTTGAAGTGGGATGGCTGGATGGGTGCGTCAGAATATTTTTTGAACTTTGTCCGGAAATCAACAGAAGCGTTTTCTTTGGAGTAGACCTGTACCCTGAAATAACTTCAAAACCGTGATCTGCTTCATCCGCAGCTGCCTTTCGGCTCCGGAGCGGCGAACTTGTATCAGCTTTCCAGTTTCTATTATTCCTATCAGGACGAATTTCAATGCCGCCATTTATTAGATCGGGAATCTTGGCTTTATTTATGGCGGCACTGATTTCCATGGTCACAAAAAGGATATTCCGTTATTAGCCAGCCATTTTTGGGCTGAAAGATCACCGAGTTTTGCCGAGACCAGTAAATCTGTTATGGCGCCATGGAGATCTCCTGTGTCTAATTTTACTGCTGCCCGGTTAATGTAGGCCGACACATATATGGGGTTGACTTCGACTGCTTTAGTGTAGTCAGCTTTTGCCCCTTGATGATCACCAAGATCAGATTTTGCATTGCCCCGGTTGTTGTAAGCATCTGCATTGTTCGGGTCAAGTTCAATAGCTTTTGTGAAGTCCAGTATGGCTCCCTGTTTATCACCGTTTTCTGATTTTGCTTCGCCCCTGTTCAAGTACGCCTCACTCGATTTCGGGTCAAGTTCAATTGCTTTTGTGTAATCGGCTATGGCGCTATAGTAATCGCATTTACCGAACTTTGTTTCAGCACTTTCGAAAAAGCTTATGGCGTCATCTGCCGCGTTGGCGATTGCAACATTGTTTGAAAGGAGCATGGCCATTACTGCTATAAAAAGTAACTTAAGAGATTTATTCATAATGTCCTTTGAGTTGAAATGGGTAAGTGAATTACTGTTTTTCAGTTTTATTATCGTGTTTTCACCTGACTGACGGGGCAGATTTCATGTCTACCCCATCAGCGATGATGATTTTTTAAAGATTAGAATATCTGTGTTATACCAACATTAAACGAACGACCCTGTCCGGCAAGCGGTACCATCGCTCCCATCCAGCCGCTTGACATATAATTGTCGAAGTTGACCCCACCGAGCGGGAGATAATAGAACTTGTCGAAGAGGTTCGTGATGCCAACGTCCAGACGCAGGTTTTTCCATTGGTATGCCGTGCGCAGATTGACAAGGGCGTAGCCAAGCGTCGTGGGTTCATAGCGTAAAGGATCAATGTCACTCTTTCCTCCGACAATTTGCGCCTCAATAGCATTAGTCCAACCGGCTATTTTCTGTTCCAGTGTGAGGGAGCCATTCAGCGGCATCATGTGGTAGAGGCTGTTTCTTGTGTCGAGATTGCGACCGTTAACATAACCAAGTGTGCCATTGAGTTGGCCGTGTCCAAAGCTGCTGCTTGTCCATAGGGCCACTTTGCCTGAGATATCAAGGCCATAGATCCGGGCATCGTGATTGGCGAACTGCAGCTGGTTGAACGAGCTTTCACCATAGGTCGTGCTTCCAATCACATTCACGTCAATGTAATCATGAACATACGTATAGTAAGGGGTTACCTTTACTTCCCAGTTTTTCCGCTCGCTATCATGCCAGTTTGCCGAAAGACTCAGGGTATGTGCAACTTCCGGACGAAGGTTAAGATTACCCACATAATAGTTGCCATCACCGTACCAGTTGATCATCCCGCTGGCCATCCAGTTGGTCGACCATGCGTAGCGTTCGTAGAGATTCGGAGATTCGGTTTTGCGGGCGTAACCAATCTCATAGGTGGCATATGGTGAAGGCTCGAATCTTGCCAATGCGGTTATGTCCAGATTGTTGTCGCTGCGGGCATGATCCTGTGCATTGAAGGCTGCTGCATCAGGAGCATACATCATGGTGTTTGAGTATCCCTGAACATTTCCGGTATCCATCCTCACCAGTTCGCCGCGTACACCGAGAATGGTTGTTACCTCTTTGCTCACCTTTGATTCCCATTCGGCAAACAAGCTGTAACGGTCACGATACCCGTCTATGATGCTTTGGAATGTATTCGGACCCATCATCGGTGCGGTGCCGTAAACCGGTGGCCACCAGTCGTTAAGGGTAAAGCGGTGCAATTCGTTGCCGAGGCGCAGGATGTTCTTTTCGGCAAATGGAATTTCTGTCTTCAATGCATAGCCGAGGTCGATGCCGCGGGTATCCATCGGCATAATCATCGGCATTGGAAATGTTAATTTATCTTCACCGACATTCATTTCATGATAGGTATTCTTCCAGTATACCTTGGCGTCAAGTTTGCCCCATGCATAGCTGTTCTTATAAGCGGCATTGATAAATGAAGCATTGTTATCGACCATGTCCATCTGTTGATTGACAAATCCCTGGTCAGGAATTGATTGATGTCCGGCCTTGATGGTCAACAGACTGTTATCGCCCTTGATGGCGAAAGTGGCCTCAAGATTACGCGATTCGTAATAGGTTGATGTTACGGTATTGCCATGACCGTCCTTGTAGTCCTTGGCGTGATCGATGGATCCGGTAACTCCAAAACTGAGGTTGCTGTTTGCGACTGCGCCCAAAAATGCAGCCCCCGTGCTCTGGTTAACGCTTCGGTAGTAGGTCGAAGCACTGCCCGAGCCTTTGGTTCCCTCACCCGGCTTGGCGAAAACCGGCTGATCTGATTCAACAAGGATGACGCCCCCGATGTTGTCGCCTCCATAACTGACCGGCGAAGCACCTGAATTAACCACGATGCTGCTCACATTAGAAGGTGCGATGTACGACAGCGGCGGATTCATGTGGTTGGCACAGGACGATGTCAGGCACATGCCATCAATGCATATTGCTAATCTGTCGTCTCCCAGCCCGTGAATGATCGGCAGGCTCGAAACGCCACCGCCTGTGGCAAGAGTAACTCCCGGCTCATCTTTGAGTAACGAGGCGGTATCGCTGGTTTTCACGCGCTTGGATACCAGTGACTCACCTGCTTTTTCTAACGTCCCGGTAATAACGGTTTCCGGGCTTATCGCATCCTGACAAAATGCCGACAGGGGCACTGCTACGCTGAGAAAAAGAAATGCAATCGGTTTTATACAAAATTGATGAAAATGTTTCATAGGGATTATTTAGAAATTATTGAATAATAGTTTATCAGCGGAATCCAGAGATTCCACGAAAGTTAACTCATGCAGTTCAGAAAGCGTAGGCTAAGCCGACCGAGCCTGTTACATGAGGGAAAAGCTGATATCCCTCAAGCTTGCTATAAATCGGCAGTTGCGCGAATCCATAAATCTGCACATCTTTCAGGATGCTTACACTCACACCGGGGCTCAGGTATGCCGCGGTGCCAGCTGAGTTAGGAGTGTCGGCAAGTGTTCCCAGATCTTGACTTCTATGGTTGATATTTACCTGAAGTTGCGGTACGATTGTGGGGTTGGCTTCGTAACGTATGCCAAAGCTCAAGGCTTCCTGATTTCCTGGACGGTAATCTTCACCAGGCTGGTTCAGTTCTTGCTTCACGACTGCCTGGAATTGGAAATTGACAAAAGCACTGAAATTCTGACTGACCTTGTTGTTGTAGTATGCCCCCATAATAAGGTCAGTACTGCCGGTGCCTGCTTGCAGACTGGTATCGAGGAGATCGCCAGTGTTGGGGCCTGAGGTGAAGTTCACCGGGTTTCGCCCCACTGTGCCTGTGCCACTTGCATTAGGTCCACCATAAGCACCTGTAGGCAGTTTCACTCCAAGCTGAATCCCGAGGTTGTGGTTGGAGAGCAGGCCTTGATAGCTGGTGATGAATTTGATGTCACCGAGACTGCTGACGCTTGAACCGCTTATCTGGTCCGGGGTGAGCTGGTCGCTGGTTGCTTGACCGTAGGTTGTGTGGCTTCGGTTGATATAGGGAACCAGCAGCTTTAAATTCCAGTCTGCACTCGGTATATAGTCAAGGCCCAGAGTTATGTAGCGGTTGATGGTGCCATGCTCAACTTCCTGACTGCCGCCGGCATCGTTGATTGCTGCCACTTGCGGGGATGAAATGCTGCCTGTACCCGTGCGCAATTGGTTCTGGTTGATGTAGTCGTATTGCAAACTAACGCTCCAGCCTGTTGTAGTCGAATAGCCTGTAGCTGCCTCGGACGACAAGGAGCAGCCGCAAGCAGCGCAGGCGAAACAATCAAGGGAATTCATCACGATTCCAAGGATAAGCATCGTGGCCGTAAGAAATTTTATAGGCTTCATAGTTTCTATTTGAATTAGAGTTAAAAGGCAATGCGTGACATCGCACTTGAGCAAATTGTAAACCATGCTCGAATGCGACTAATCAAGTGCATGCAACAATGCAACTGCATCTGAAAATTTGAACGACAGCTAATTACCCCGATTTTGGGGTTGACGCGTTCAGCTCTGAAAAGTGAGGTTAGGTGTTCGGCGGATGGTCGATTTGGCGAAAGACGCCATCGAGTAAAAATGAAGAGGGAGCGGAGGTAAATATATGACTATTAGTTGCGGTCAGCGGAGCGTGTTGCATATCAGCGAGAATACCTGGCATTGCGTTGAGCAACTCTTCCTGGGTTTTGGTTGGCACCTGTTTCTCAGTTGGTGCTGACTGAGTCTCGCTCGTTGCAGCGATTTTTTTTTGGAGGAAACAGTGTCCGCAGCAATCCATAGTCTTCTTTTCGCAGACAGTTTCAGCTATTGCCTTTTGATTTAAATAGAAGAGTCCATAACAGAAGAAAACGCTGTTTATCTGGATAAGCATTCCGACAAGCATCAGAACTGCGATGGATCGGTTAGCTACACTCATCACGTAATGTTGGCATTCTGGGAACACAATAAACAAACTAAAAGATAGGCTTTTGTACAATTGTTACTATATAGTCCAAAAATTTTTTAAGTTTTTCTTAACATTAAGGGGTTAGGGGACAATCAAATAATAAACTGATGAAACGGTTAAAACGTGCCAACAAGATCTTCAAAACGGCTTTGTTCATGACAAGCTTCGGGATCATCACGACGAATGCTTTTTGCGGTGGCACAATCAACGGCACTATTGATACACCCTTGCTGAAGGATAAAGGAGATACTGTTGTTTACCTGATTGGCGTGAAGAGGTCGGTTGTCCCGCAGCATAAATCAGTTTACCAGCAAAATCTGAGAATTGTCCCTAAAGTAATAACAATACCTGTCGGGTCAACCATTGACATTACAAACAACGATAACGTCTACAGTACTCTCAATTCAACAAGTCCTGCTAAAGTATTCAGCCTTAAGCTATTTGAGCCAGGTACCACCAGGTCGATTGCTTTTGATAAACCCGGCGCCGTTCATCTGCACTGTAATGTCCACTCTGAAATGTCCGTTTGGATTATCATTACTGATAATCAATATGCGGCAGTGACCGGACAAGAAGGCAGGTTTACTATCCCTAATGTTCCGGCAGGTACTTATGAGATTGCAACCTGGAACGAAAAACTCAAGCAAATAGGCAAGAAAACTGTCACCGTGGCAGAAGGAAAAATTGCAACCACAGTGATCAAGTTGGCTCAATAAGAGGTTGTGTCATTCATGGTTCTCTATGATTAATCTTTCAGGGTTGAATTCTCACACTGCAAGAGTCGGGAAGTGTTTCCCCGGTGCTTTTTTTGCAAACCTTGAGACCTCTTGTCATTTACGATAATGTTGCCTTGACGGTATAATATCCGATGTGTTTCGATCAAAAGGCATAATTGAAAATGTATAGTTAACCTCCTTTTATGCGTAACTTATAGGCTTGTCAACTAAACCGGAGGTATAATGAATATATCTGGCAGTTTATGTGCCGCCACTGAAAACAAGGTTGGAGTTGTATTGATTCATGGTAAATGGGGGAACCCATCACAATTCAATTCCTTGGCCAGATCGATGCAAAACAAGGGGTATATGGTTCTTACGCCATTAATGCCATGGAGTAAAGTCAGGGGATATGATGTCGATTATTCTGCAGCATTAGAGATTGTAACCAGCAATATTCAGGAATTACGAAAAAAAGGCTCTACCGTCATCGTTTTAGCCGGACATAGTAAGGGAGCAAATGCAGCTATAGCATATACCGCCTATGGCCGGGAACAAATTGATGCCGTTATAGCTATAGCTCCTGGACATATCCCGGACATAGTTCGTTTTCAAGAGAGCATCCAGTCAAGTCTCAAAAAAGCAAACGAGATGATTGAAGGCGGCAGCGGAGACAAGGTGGCATTATTTACACACAGAAATAATGGCAAATATGTTGATATCAACATGACTGCGGCTATTTATGCCAGTTATAATGACCCTGAAGGTATGGCATCAATGCCACTGTCGACTTCAAAAATCGCTCAAAGAATTCCGCTTATCTGGATATTGGCAGGGACAACAGATGTTCTCTATGATAAAGGCCGGGGGTATGTTTTTGAAAAATGGCCCGAGCATCCGCTTAATATAGATATGTGGTCTTGAATTCAACTCACATGGACGCACCTGAAGATGCAAAAGATGAGGTATTACACTGGATTGAGGCCGTGCACTTTCACCGATAAGAGGTAATAGATATATCCCTTTATCACAAGGCATTTCCCTCTGTATAACCCTTCATAAATAATGCATTTATGTATTGTATTGGAGTTTTTTCTTCAGAAATGTAGTCATTTATAGCAATGATATTGTTCACGGCTGGAGGTACCCCCACGCCTTTAAAAAAATAACATCGCAGTAACAGCCCAAAACCCTTCAGTGTCAAGGCTTTGGGTAGTTTTCCCTTTTCTCTTACATAATATTTGGCATATCAACCTTGGCGTATGGTGTCAGCGGTGGATTATTGGAAAAATGAACTGTATCTGTAAATAATTTCAAACAAGACACTTAATTATTTCAATAACTTGTATTGCGTATTGCGTTTTTGTAAAATAATAATCACTTGCGTTTTGATGCGCCTATGCTACCATGCTTCATTTCATTTTCTTTTGTCACTTCTTGATTTTTATGACTCCAAAATTTACCATACTTCTAACATCAATTATTGCAAGTAGTTATTGATATCGCCAAGTTGCTGTGGAAAAATTTTCCTGAACAATTGAAACAATGATGGTATGCCGCGTAAACCAAAATCAGATGCTTCACAGCAGGCAAATACGAATGATCTCATTTCTGCTCTCAAATATCCTGCCAAACGGAAAAATATTCCACCAGCAGGGCTAGAGTCACAAGGAAGGATTCAGGAAACATCAAAAATTTGCTACGAATACAATCCTCATCTTCCACCTGTGCTGCGCTCTGCGACGGATGCAGCTCATGCAGACAAGCTGCCGGAACTGCTTGCAATAGCCCGGCAGAGGGCACTTTCCGAGGATGAAGCCCGGCTTTTGGCGGATGCCTTGCAGCGTCATGAGCCTTGGCTTGAATGGAGTGGAAAACGGGAAAAGCCGTGGTTTGAGGTTGAGCCGGTGGCGTTGCATATGCATGAGCGCATCTCTACTCAGGCCATTTTGCGTGTATTGGAAAGGGAAGATGTTCAGCGAGACCTTTTTGCCGACCCGCAACATGATTATGCAAAGGCGGTTCAATTCTATCAGCATGACGTGGATTGGTCGAACCGCATTATTCTCGGCGACTCACTCCAGGTCATGGCAAGCCTCGCCCGCCGTGAAGATCTGGCCGGTAAAGTACAGATGATCTACCTTGACCCACCCTATGGCATTAAATTCTCTTCAAACTTTCAGCCGCAGCTTGGCCAGCGTGATGTGAAAGATCGTGAGCAGGATCTCACCCGCGAGCCGGAGATGGTCAAAGCCTATCGTGACACATGGACGCTTGGGATTCACTCCTATCTTGCCTACTTGCGTGATCGCCTTGAGATGGCGAAAGAGCTTCTTGCTGACACTGGCAGTATCTTCGTGCAGATCAGCGACGAAAATGTGCATCGTGTGCGGTGTGTGATGGATGAAGTCTTTCATTCTGAAAATTTTGTTTCTCTCATCACGGTAAAGAAAACGGGTGGAATGGGAGAGGAGCGGCTCGATAACGTCTCTGATTATATCCTGTGGTATGCGAGAGATTTGGACTGTATGAAGTACAATCCAATATATGTAACCAAAGATTTTCTAGAGGGAGCAGGGGCGAGATTTGCACGAATCGAACTTACCGAGGGGTGGTCACGATCAATACTTGATGATGAAAGAGAACTTCCGGAACGAATGCCAACAGGGGCTCGTGCATGGCGTGGTGATCCATTAACGTCAGAGTCAGCGAGTGATTCCACTATGTTCGATTTTGAGTTGTGTGGTGAATTAGTGAAAAGGCCAAAAAAAGGAGGTTGGAAGACCAACACTACTGGTATGGCTCGATTGAAACAAGCAGGGCGTTTGTTGAAGACTCGTGAGTTCGTCAATTTCATAAAGTATTTTGAAGACTTTTCTGCTAGTGCTCTGGGGAATCTCTGGTCTGACACGATGGGAACTGCTGAGCAAGACAAAATTTACGTCGTTCAGACAACAACTAAAGTTATTGCTCGCTGTCTTTTAATGGCCACAGACCCTGGCGATCTTGTACTTGATCCAACCTGTGGAAGCGGTACGACGGCTTATGTGGCTGAGCAGTGGGGGCGGAGGTGGATTACCTGCGATACCAGCCGTGTGGCGCTTGCGCTGGCAAAGCATCGATTGATGACTGCGAAATTTGATTTCTACCGGCTTCGTGAGCTGAGCGCTGAAGATGTCAATCGTAATCCCAAAGGAACATGGGTCTCTGAGCTTGATCACTCCGGTCACGCAACAGGCAGAAAACTGACCTTCCAGTGCAAAACAGTGCCGCATATTACCCTCAAGAGCATTGCACGCAACAGTTCGCTTGATCCCATCTTTGCTCGACACGAACCGATACTTGCCGAAAAGCTGGTACTCTTGAACCTCGAAGTTGCTTCAGTTGGGATGCCATTGAAAGAAAAGCTCGCAGAGAAGCTCATGCAAAAGCATCGTCAGGAAGGCGCAAATGCTGTCACCGATGCTGACAAACGTCGCTGGCTGCTGCCCGATACCAATCCAAAGCTCATACACCCTGTTCCCGCCCGAAAACCGCTTAAAGGCGTAACGCCAAAACAGGCGGAAGCATACCGAACCTCAATTCCAAAAGGTGGCTGGCAGGATTGGGAAGTGCCATTTGACACCGACACTGAGTGGCCACAGTCGCTGCAGGGTGCCCTTGATGATTACCGTACTGCATGGCGGGCAAAGATGGATGAAGTCAATGGTTGTATTGCCGCCAATGCCGAAATGGAGGAGCTGGTTGATAAACCAGAGGTGATGAAGGGCGTTGTGCGGGTAACAGGACCGTTTTCAATGGAAGGCGTCATTGCTGTTGAGACTGGCACTGATTCACCAATCGGGGGTGAACCGGGTGAGCTGGAGAGTTTTGACGGAGATGTCGAGGTGGTTAATGCGGAGGTGCATCTCGACAAGATCCTTCGACTGCTCAAGGCTACAGGTGTTGATTTTCCTGGCAATAAAAATATGAAGTTCAGTTCGTTTGAGCCGCTTGTTGGTGTGGCGCTTATACATGCTGAAGGCGAATGGATGGATGGCGGTATGCAGGGGCGCCGTGTTGCTGTGAGCATTGGCCCTGAAGTAGGCAATGTGACGGCGATGCAGGTTGAGGAGGTTATTCGCGACGCCAATCGCAAAGGCTATGACGATGTTGTTTTTGCAGGCTTTGGTTTCGATGCTGCAGCGCAGGATGCAATTGAGAGTGGCAGCCATCCCAAGCTTCGCCTGCACATGGCGCTTATCCGCCCGGATGTGGCGATGGGTGACCTGCTTAAGACCCAGCCAGGCAGCCAGCTTTTTACTGTTTTCAGTGCACCGAGAATCAAAGGACCGACGCCGGTAGAAGATGGCGAATTTGTTATTGAGGTTGAAGGCATGGATGTATACGATCCGGTAAGCAATACACTCTATCCAACAGACAAGGGTAGAATTGCCGCATGGTTTCTTGATACGGATTATGATGGGCGGACCTTCTGTATTTGTCAGGCATTTTTTCCGGACAAGGGCAAATGGGCCAAGCTGTCGAAGGCACTTGGAGATGCCAATGTGATTGACGAAGATGCCTTTGATGCCTTGAGTGGGTTGAAAAGTTTGCCATTCCCGCGCCCCGTACACCTTGCCAAAGGTGATAAATGGCGGGTAGCAGTGAAGGTGATAGACCCGCGTGGAAATGAGGGCTTGCGCGTGTTGACCATTAACAGCCCGGAGAATTTGTATGCATGAAAACCAGATTCCCATTCAGCCAGTCGAGAACCCGATTCTTTGCTCTCCCTATAAAGAGCCTGATCAGCATTGGCTTTATGATACCACTACCGGTATTCCATCCAAAATGACGGGACGCCGGCCTGCCAGTTATTGGTTCAAGAGCGAACGCACTGGCAGTTCGCAGATGTCACTCCTCGCAGAAGAGGAGCGCGATGACCTGCCATTAGTCAATGCGTTGCGGGATGATGTTCGGCGCTGGCGGGCTTCAGGTTGGGAAAACGCGAGTGAAACAACAAAGAAACTTCTGCGGCACTGGTGGCGCGAAGATCGGTTTCGGCGCCTGTTTTTCTGCCAGATTGAGTCTGTTGAAACCATCATCTTTCTGCGGGAGATTTTGGCTCAGGGAAAGAAAACGAGATGGCGGCCAAAGTTGTCGATTGAAGAGTTCATCATGCTTGCTGAGGGACGCAATCCTCGCCCTGACGAATGGGTAACCCATATTGCGCAGCATCCTAAACTGGCGGATATTCCCAATGAATTGGGATTGAATCCGATTTCCCGTTATGCCTGCAAAATGGCTACTGGTAGTGGAAAGACGGTGGTGATGGCCATGCTGATTGCGTGGGCCTTCTGCAATCGCGGAACCAAGCCGGGCGATCCCCGTTTTCCCTGTCGGGCATTGGTAGTATGCCCGAATCTGACCATCAAGGAACGGCTGCAGGTGCTCCGTCCGGGAGATCATGATAATTACTATGACAGGTTTGATATAGTCCCCACATCGTTACGCCCTGAGCTGGCGAAGGGAAAGGTATTGGTGACGAACTGGCATTGGCTTGCACCGGAATCTGAAACGCAGAATGTAGGTGGAGTAACCATCATCAGGCGCGGCCCTGAGAGTCCGGAGGCATTTGCAAGAAACCGGCTCGGCGATTTGTGGGATAATGAGCCATTGATGGTCATGAACGATGAGGGGCACCATGCCTATCGGCCAGCCCCTGTCAGCGAATCGGTGAAGCTCACTGCGGAGGAAAAGGCGGAGCGTGAGGAGGCTACCGTTTGGGTTACCGGATTGGACAAGATCAACGCCGCTTGTGGCATCGCGTTCTGTGTAGATATGTCGGCAACACCGTTTTACATTCAGGGCAGTGGTTACCCTGAAGGATCTCCTTTTCCCTGGATTGTGAGCGATTTTTCGCTTGTGGATGCCATAGAGAGCGGAATTACGAAGATTCCCCGTCTGCCCGCGATGGATAACACGGGGCGGCCTGATCCGAAATATTTCAAGCTTTGGGAGCATGTCACGAAGAATTTGAAAGCTGGCGAAAAGCTCAACGGTGGCAAGCCGAAGCCAGAGGTGGTTTACCGAAAGGCCGAAGATGCTCTCTTGACTCTGGCCAGTGAATGGAAACAGAAATTTGATCTGATAGAGAAAGCTTATCCCGGACAGGATCGCACACCGCCGGTTATGATTGTGGTCTGTGACAATACCGATATTGCCGAGCATTTTTATAGAATGATTTCCGGAGAGGAGCTGATTGCTGCTGACCTTCCCGATGAGGAAGATGAAGACGAAGAGGAAACACCAAAGCGGAAAAAGAAAAAAGCGAAGCCACAGAAACAATATGGCCAAGGGCTTAAGGGGTTTCCTGAACTCTGGAATCGCAAGGGTGCAGAGGTGACGTTGCGTATCGACTCAAACCTGCTTGCCGCAGCTGAAAGTGAAGACCCGAAAGCTACCCGGAAAGATGCAGCAGAAGAGTTGCGTCAGATTGTCTCAACGGTGGGTCGTCCGAGGGAGCCAGGGGAACATATTCGTTGCGTGGTGAGTGTAAACATGCTCAATGAAGGTTGGGACTCAAATAATGTCACGCATATTCTCGGTCTCCGAGCCTTCCTCAGTCAGTTGCTCTGTGAGCAGGTGGTTGGTCGTGGCTTGAGGAGGATGGACTACACCCCTGATCCTGTAACAGGCCTGCTTACGGCGGAATATGTTGACATCTTCGGCGTGCCGTTTTCACTGATACCCTTCAAGGGACGCGAACCGGGAGGGGGAGCACCACCTGAAGATCGCCCGAAACATGAGGTCATGGCTTTACCGGATCGGAAGGCATTCGAGATTCGTTTTCCCATCGTTGAAGGTTACGTTGTGTCGCTGAAACGCAATTTCGTTGAATGTGATGTATACAAGGTCGAACGAACAGAGCTGAATCCATGGAGCACACCTACTGCAGCGTTTGTCCGACCACAGGTTGGCTATCAGATCGGGCACCCGGGAGATCATGGTGGGTTTGGTTTTGAACTGCTTGACAGACAGGCCTACTATGATTCAGTTCACCCTCAGATGATCGAGTTTGAAATTGCTCGGGAGGTTGTTCGAGAACTTACCGAGGCCGCACATCCGGGAAAGGAGAGGATTCGCCGCGAAAGCCGGAGTGTTTTGTTTCCACAGGTGCTTCGGATTGTGCAGCTCTATATTCGAGAACGAGTGGTGTTCAATGGACTTCATCACTGTGAGGTTGGTTTACAAACCTATACCCAACGTATCATTGGATTGCTTATCGCAGCTATTTCACCCGATGACCAAAAAGGCGAAACGCCCTTGTTGCCTCGTCTGAATCGGTATAAACCAATAGGCAGCTCTGCAAGCGTTCATTTCAAAACAGTTAAACCTGTGCAGGTCACGGAGGCAAGCCATATCAATTTTGTAGCATGCGACACGGAGACTTGGGAGCAGGCTGCCATGTTTCAACTTGAAAAGCTTGCCAAAGAGGGAGCTATTTTCAGTTATGTGCGAAATGACCGACTTGAGTTCAATATTCCCTATGAATTCTACGGAAACCCGCAGGTTTATGAACCGGACTTTATCGTTCGTCTTCAAAATTCAGTCCATCTTGTGCTCGAAATAAAAGGACAATCGCGTGAAGAGAACGAGGCAAAGTATCAAGCTGCCCGGCGCTGGGTTACAGCGGTGAATCACTGGGGAAGACTCGGAAAATGGGACTTTCTCGTCTGCTGGGATCCTCAACGCCTGGGCGAACAAATCGCAAATAGTATTGAGTCACCCTCTCCCCACCCATTTTAAAGTGATTGTTTACAACATGTTCAGGAGATTATATGAAATTTGAGGTTTATTGTGATGAGGCATATCCTGATCTGTTTACTTCAAAAAAGGCTAATGCGCATTACCTAATGATTGGTAGCCTCTGGCTTCCTTCGGAGTTACGGCTGGAATTGAAGGAAAAAATAAAGGGAATAAGGGCAAAGCACAATGCATGGGGAGAAATAAAATGGTCAAAAATATCGGCATCTAAATTACCGTTTTATTTAGAGCTGATAGACATTTTTGCCTGTTACGGTACGGATATGCGATTTCGTTGTATAGCGGTAGAACGTGAAAATTTTGACTTACAATTTCATAATCAAGACGGTGAGCTTGGTTTCTATAAATTTTATTATCAGCTCTTACACCATTGGATACAGGATTTCAATGAATATGACATCTATTGTGATGTTAAGAAAAATCGTGATCCCTTGCGATTGCATACATTGAAAAAATATCTTGACGCATCTAACATATTTTCGACAATAAAAACCTTACAATCTCTTCCTTCAAGACAGGTTGTACTTATACAGTTGTGCGATTTTCTTCTTGGTGCAGCAAGCAGTCGAATGAATAAAACGCTTAGAGCCGGTTCGGCAAAAGAAGCCGTTGTTCAGTACCTGGAAAAATCTCTCGGAGTCGAAAAATTGATCGCTACGACAAAAGGGGAACAGAAATTCAATGTCTTTAAAATTCGTCTTAAAGGGGGGTGGTAATGACTCTGCCGTCACTTCTCGTTTATGAAGATGAAGAACAGTATCATGATCATTTTAAGAGAGAATATTGCTGCAAATCAATTATAACTTTTGATGGTATAAGAGTTTACTTCGATCCAGCTCGCTTTTATCACACGTTTTATGAAAGTAGTGATATGCGTGGTTCAAAAGATGTGTTTTCACTCGTGCGTGCACAGCGTATGAGTTGGATAAAAATAACACTTGAATCGGCTCATGTTGCACTTTATCAGGGTTGGGATAGTAAAAAAGGGAAATACGACCCAACAACAAGGGTTTGTGTTGAATATGAACAGTTCGTTGTGGTTATTCAGATTATGGTCAAAAATAACATCGATCTGAAAGGCAAGTTTGTAACGTGCTATCAGGCTGACCGAAGTATATGGAAAATCAGAAGGGCTCCAATGTGGAAGAAAGAGGACTTTATCGAATCAGTGATTTCAGCAAAAAAGAAAGGCCGCTGATTTGCTACGCTGGTACAGCAGGCCGAGACCTCGATAGATTCAAAGCCGATAGGCCATGAATTCGTTTGTAATATAACGGGTTTTTTAACGATTTCCAGCGGAAAAAATGGACACATCAAGAAACCATAGCTATTAATTGTTGAAAATGCAGCTATCATCCACAACTGCCTTTCGGCTCCGGAGCGGCGAACTTGCTGCAGCTTGGCCCGCAAGCATTGGCGGGATTGATTTTTATGCTGTCACTCAGCTCCTCTTTGCCAAAACAAGCGTTCACCGCTTTCTCTATGGAGCCCTCCAGAACCATAACATCGATGCCGTGAGCATTCAGCACTTTGATGGGTGATCCGCCGGCACCATTGACCAGCACTGCCCTGCAGTCAATCAATGTTGCTGCCAGTGTTTCCCAGCGTCCCTTGCCTCCGCCGGCCTCAGGAGCTTTCCTTGAGTCAACAAGAACGTACTCACCGTTGTTTCTTCCTGTTCCGTATATCAGAAAACGTTCAGCCTCCCCGAGGTGCTGGTTGATCAAGACGCCTTCAAGGCTGGCGACGGCAATATAGGGACGGTTCTCTTCCGGATTTTTAGTCAGCGCGGCAGACTCGGCAAGTTTCTTCATCATCTCCGGAGAGTTTATTTCCCCGATTATCCCGACTGCATCAGCTCGGCAGCGGCTGCAGTGCATCATCTGCGGCAGATAAGCCCCAGTGGCTTTCTGGATCTCTGCTACCAGTTCTGGAGATGGTTCGGGAATGTTTTCAAAAAAAGTCTCTGTGGTGCGGTAATAGGGCATGCAGTTCAGGATATCGGCCCCAAGTTCAGCCGCTTTTCTGGCAACTTCAATCACATGAGTATCGTTGATACCCGGAATAATTATGGAGTTCACTTTTGCAGTAACACCAGCCTTCTTGAGCTTTTTAAGCGAATCAAGCTGGTTCGCGATCAGCAACATTGAGGCATGAATACCGCGATACATTTTCTTGTTATATCGGGCCCACGAATAGATCTCTGCGCCGATCTCAGGGTCGATGGCATTGATGGTAAGCGTGACATGACTGACCTGCAGTGCGGCAAGTTCATCAATATAGGAAGGCAGGTCAAGGCCGTTGGTCGCAACGCAGAGCAGCATTTCAGGATACTTCGCACGAACCAGCCGGAGTGTTTCCATAGTCTCATCCGGGTTTGCGAACGGATCGCCAGGTCCGGCAATTCCAACAACAGCGATATTCGGAGAAAGAGCCATTGCCTGATCAAGATAGTGCATCGCCTGCTTCGGCGACAGTATTTTGCTGGTAACGCCGGGGCGGTTTTCGTTCATGCAGTCAAACTTCCGGTTGCAGTAGTTGCACTGGATGTTGCATTTCGGTGCAATAGGGAGATGAATACGCCCGGACGTATGCCGTGACGCATCATTGAAACAGGGATGGTTTTCTATTTTCAGTGACATATTTGCTAACCTTAAGCAGGCCCATATTTAAACATTTACTCTATCGGAGAGACTATGGCATGAAATAAATCATCCTTTGACTCTTCGATTCTGAACTGGAGTTTTAATGACTCCAACTCTTTTTCAAACCATTTCGGCAGATGTTCACAAACAACTTCCAGCTTCTGAAACACCTGCTTCTGTAAAAAGGGCAGCAGCACATCCTTTGAATTAAACCCTGCAGCTTTCGCCTGCACATGCACAAGATCAATGGTATAGATTCCGTGCTTAGTATCGCCAACCGGCAGAGGTTCCGGCAAAACAGGTTTTATGCTCTTCTGATGTTCGAGCCTGATCTTCTCTTCCTCTTCTCTGATATGTTCAAAAAAGGCCATTGGCGAGCCGTCGACTTTCCATACCGATATGCCTGATTCCTTGAGAATCGAGAGCGGCACTCCCTTTATGAATTTCACCATAAGTATCCTGCACTCATCCAGTCGGGAAAGCATGCTCTGGATGCAACTCTGTATTCCAGCAAGGCCCTTCTCCTCATTGAGCTCAAAACGAAACTCCTCAATACAGTTCCAAGTACCCTTTTCGTTGGAAAAAAGTTTCACAAACCCTGATTCGTAAAAGGAAAGCGTGTTGCCATCCTTATCGGTCATTACAGCAATTATCATGCCCACTCCTCTTCATTATCTGTAACAGTTTAATAGCCGTGTGTTTTTCCCTTGATCGAATCAATATCGATGCGGATAACGGCCGTATGAACCAGATTCGCCTTCGGGTACTCAAATTTTTTATCAGAAAACCTTCCGACAATCAAATCGAGCACATTGATCTTTTCAGCTTCATCTTCTATAAATGACGCCTTGCCTAACCCGATGACGGTGCGGTGCCTGGCTTCAAAGTCGCAGGCCAGATCGTTTTCGATAAAACCCTGGTCAACCGAAATCTCGAAGCAGACAGTATTGTTCCGCTTTAAGATTTCAATTTTGCTGCCGACCTGCGCTGAATGAAAATATAGGACGGAACCGTCGTACGCATAGAACACAGGAACGAGAAAGGGGATATTGTTGTCAGCAAGACCGAGATGCATGACTGTTGCCGAGCGGATGATCGTATCGATATCCTGGCGGCTGGTAATCTCGCGCTCTTTGCGTCGCATTGATCCATGAGATTGACTTTCAGATGTTGAATGCATTTTTTTCCCTGGTGCTAATTTGTTTGATACTGCCGGACACCACACTGTGATAATCCGGCAGAAAGAATTTTGATATAAGCATATGCCTGTCAGCGGAAAAGTGAAAACCAGTTACCAGACGTTGAGAATCCATTCCTTGTTATGCTTGTGCTCCATATCGGTAAAAAGCGTGTTTGCTATCTCTTCAGCCAGCCATATTGCGCCTGCGTAGCCGACGACCGGGTGACGGTAGAGTCCGGCACGGTCGTAGGTCGGAAAGCCTACTCGCACCATTGGAATATTGTTATCGATGGCAATAAAGCGACCCTTGGAGTGACCCAGAATAAGATCAAGTTCAAGACCCTCGTTCTTGATCCTGTTTTCCAGCTCCCAGAAGTCAGCATTCGTAATGATCTCCATCTCGTAATCGACCTTTTCCTTCAATGCCTGGATACGTGGATCGTTGGGGTAGGCAAGGTTGTCATCGCCAAGAAGAAGCAGTACGGGCTTCATTTCCAGATCAAGACAGAACTCCGCAAGACCGATAACAAGATCCGGGTTGCCGTAAATTGCAACTTTTTTGTCAGCAAAGAACAAATGCGTGAGATCGGTCAATGCATCAATGGCAATTCCCCGTTCACGGACGAGCGATTCAGGAATCGGTTTCCCTGTCATTCTTTTCAGATTCTGCAAAAAGGTATCCGTGTTCCGTATGCCGATAGGAGTCGGTCCTATAATGGCAGGGATATCAAACTCCTTTTCAAGGAATGCGGCAGCCTTTCCACCTTCATACCGGTTCAGTGCAATCGTTCCAAGAGCATTTCCTGTTTGCGTCAGATCATCGATCGTTGTATTTCCATAAGAGACCGAGTTTCCATCCGGCATGAGAGGAGAGTCAAAGCTTTCGATTTCAAACAGCACATTCGCCTCAATCTGCATCTCCGATAACAGGTGCTTCAGGGCCGTAACGTCACCGGGGTTGACCCAACCGGTAATAAGGTTGATCTTCTCGCTTGTCTTGTCTTTTTTAGCGAAGTAACGGATAAAATCCCTGACAGCGACATCGTAGCCACTCACCATGCTTCCAACAAAGCTTGGTGTGTGAATAGGAATAAGATGCACTTCCCGTCCTGCATATTTTTCCTGCAACAATCCTTCATTAAGCTTGATGACCACGCCATCGACATCATCACCGATAACCTCTGTTGAGCAGGTGGTGATGATTGGTATGATTTTCACATGCGGATAGCGCATCAAAAGCACATCGACCGCCTCTTCCACACGATTCAGCGCTCCGAATACCGCACCGTCCTCATGGAGCGATGAAGAAGCAATTTCAAAACTCTCCTTCAAGTGCTGGGAAATCAGCAGGCGGACAAACATGACGCATCCCTGTCCGCCATGAACAATGCCGATACAATCTTTTACCCCTATGCTCACATACTGGGCGCCGGCAGGCTGACAGGTGAATATCGGGTTGATCGTGCCGACGCGCTCCTTTTGTTTTATTTCACAACTCATAATCTTTACATTTTTGGGTTATACATCGGATGAAACGGTTCAGTAATCAATAGCGCGGATCCGTAAGCTCGGCATTGAGAGAACCCGTAATGGTCACGAAATCTATCCTCTCCTTCAGACCCTCCATCAGCTCTTTAATCTCCTCTTTACTCAGTGCAGCCAGCCACTCGAAACGGCTCTGAAAGCCCTCTGTTAAACTTAAGGCATCCGCCCAGTAACAGCGATCCAGCGGAGTTTCAAGCCCAACAGGTTCATCGCATAACAGCTGAGTTGCTTTCATAAGGATATTGTCATTTTGAGTCTTTCTGTCCCAGGCCCGGGAATGAAACTGCCAGAGACATTTTTTCATGATGTAATCCTCGAGCAGGGCAATCCTCTCTTTTAAATCTTCCATACTATTTGCTCCTCTCTTACTGTTTAAATTCCGGATATGTTTTCTTGCGCAAATCTGAAACACTGTCATATTTGCCCGTATACTGTCTCAGAATGCTTGAAGAAACTACCTCCTCGCTTAAATTCACGTCAGAAAGCATTTTTGCCGTTTGAAATCCTGCGCCTGTAGGTATTTCATCCTTACTGATATCCAGGTGAGCAAGTTGATGGATCGGTGAATAGATCGCGTTGTAAATGTCACGCGCAAACCTTACCCATCCCTCATACCCTTTGTAGGGGCCATTGTGATATGCATGGGCATTGAGATAAGGAACCCTGATCTTTTTAGCGACTTCACCGGGTCGTTTGCCGGTAAAGATGACATCCGGTTTCAAGGTCATCATAGCTTCCAGCCCTTCAAGCTCGTTCGGATCATCAACGGCCAGCGCACCCTCCTCACAACGGGCAATGCCTTTCTCCATATCACCCTGATGACCGAATTTCGTATAGACCGAAACAACCTCGACTCCCATCTCTTCATGGATGACATGCGCCCAGTGCCACAGCTTCGATCCACCCGGCCAGAGGCAGACCTTTTTCCCTTTCAGGCGCTCCTTGTACCAGTCGAGTTCCGGTTTCCATCGTGCAGTCTCTTCATCGATGATAGCCTGGGCCCTCTCTTCGATGCCGAAAAACAAGCCGATTTTCCTGAGCGATGACGACAGCGGTTCAAAACCAAACCCTTCGATGTCCAGACGAGGTATCCCGTATTTCACTTTCAGTTCGTTGCAGATATACTCGGCAGATCGGGCGCATTCAAGAACGTTAAGATGTGCACGGTGCATGCCCCTCAATTCGTCGTAGGAGCCGTTGCCGGTAAAGGTCGAAAGAACCTGAACCCCCATTCGCTTGAAATAGTCGAGCATGACCTCCTGATCGCCCTGTATGTTATACTCCCCGACATAGTTGATGACATAGTCACTGGTGATCTTCGGCTCAACTGTTCCAACCTTTTTCTTGATCCAGGCGATATTTATTTTATGATGTCCCCCCGACTGGCTTGGCCCTGCAAATCCAGGAGAGTTGCAGACAAAGATGTCGACCTCAGGCATCTCTTCCATGACCTCATCGGCAATCGCGTCAACGTCATCTCCGATCAGCGCTGTTGCACAGGTCTGGTAGATTGTCATCCGTTTAATGTCAGGGAACGCCTTGAACGCCTCAATGATGTTCTGTTTGAGCACTTTTTCGGCGCCGAAAACGATATGCTTCTCCTTTACATCCGAGGCAAAGGTATACTTGAGCTGAAAGTTATCGTTATCACTGATATAGCGCTTCGTCTGCCAGGTGTCGTAAGTGCATCCCGTTGGTCCATGACTGAGATGGATAACATCCTTCATCGGCGTACCGATAACATGCTTGGCTCCGCAGTAGGCACAACCGCGCTCTGAAATTGATCCTGGAATGGTGTTGAGGTATCCAAGGGGAAGAGCATGGGTCAAATCCTCACCTGGTCCTTTTACTACTGCATGTTTTTTCCTTTCTGGAATACATTTGCTGCATTCAAACTCATGATAGGGCATAATTTCCTCCTCTCTATTTATAGTTGATTCTCTTACGCGATGGCTTGATCACCCTCTTCATTGGTTCTTACCCTCACGACATTATCTACCGGACAGACAAAAATCCTGCCGTCTCCTATCTGCTTGCTCTGATTAACCTTGATGATTGCCTTCACAATCAGGTCAACATCATCATCGTGCACGGTTAATGAAATAAGCCGCTTCGGGATGTATTTCATTCCTCCGTTTTTCTTCAGAACCTCCGCTGGCAGTTCGCAATTGACCTCGCCGGCAATTCCCCGCTGTTTTCCCCGCCCCATGACGGATACTGCAGTGAAAGCGGGATATCCCAGTTTATCGAGCACATCCTTTGTCTTGCTTACTTTTTTGGGACGGATGATTGCCATTATTTCCTTCATTGTTCGGGGTCTCCTTATATGCCTTTTTCGCCTGTACGTACGGTGTACGTGGCATCAACTGGCGTTACGAAAATTTTTCCGTCTCCAAAATTACCGGTATAAGCATTTACTTTGATGAGATCGACCACTTCATCCACAGCATCTTCCTTTACTACCAGCATAAGCATGACTTTAGGCAGTTCATCGTAATGAACATCTCCAATTTTGATTCCTTTCTGTTTGCCTCTTCCGAAAACATGCATTTTAGTCAGTGAAAAAAAACCACCTTCAGCCAGTCCCTCTGTTATTATGTCGGCAGCCTCAGGGCGTACCATTGCTCTTATCATTTTCATGAGTAGTGTTCCTTTGTTTTTGTATTAATCAACAAGACCGTATTTAAGGACCATCTCTTCCAGTTCAGGCATTATAAGAGGCTTGGGGATCACAAACATTTCATTCTCAATAATCTTGCGAGCCAACTCGCCGTACTCTTTTGCCTGTTCAGAATCCGGTGCAAATTCAATCACGGTTTTCCTGTTGAATTCAGCTTTCTGAACGACGTTGTCACGGGGAACAAAGTGAATCATCTGCGTGCCGATTGCCGCCGCAAATTCTTCAATAAATTCCCTCTCCTTATCAACCTTGCGACTGTTGCAGATGATGCCGCCCAAACGAACCCCGCTCTGTTTGGCATATTTCACCAGCCCTTTGCAGATGTTGTTGGCCGCATAAACCGCCATCATTTCACCGGAAGCCACGATGTAAACCTCCTGTGCCTTACCATCCCGTATCGGCATGGCAAACCCGCCGCATACAACGTCACCCAGAACATCATAAAACACATAGTCCAGTTCGGGCGTGTACGACCCGTTTTCTTCCATAAGATCAATTGCAGTGATGACACCGCGGCCTGCACAGCCAACACCAGGCTCAGGGCCGCCCGACTCGACACAACGGATGCCTTTGAAACCAGCCTTGACCATGGACGATGTTATTTTCTCTGCACCTTCATCACGAAGCACGTCCATGATGGTAGCCTGGTTCATACCGCCAAGAATCATGCGGGTGGAATCAGCCTTCGGGTCGCAGCCGTGAATGAAAACCTTCTGATCGTAAAAGTGAGCCATTGCCGCAGCGGTGTTTTGCTGAGTGGTGGATTTGCCGATTCCACCTTTTCCGTAAAAAGCAATTTTTTTCATATAGTGATAAGTTTAATGAGAGTGAATGCGCCGGTTAAGAGCTTGCTGTTAATTGTCTTTGTCCTGATCCTCACCACTCTTACAAAGGCAAACCGTGTGCCACACTTTGTAACAGTTCTTCAACTCTTCACTTTTTCTAACTGTTTTTCTCTCGCCATAACCGTAAAAAAAAATATAACTACCTGTTATTAAATCATTTAGGCGCGAAATAATCTTCTGTATTTTTAGTTGTTTCAGCTCATCAAAATCTGGGTTCGAGTCATCATTGGAGTGAATAACGGGGCGCGCATTGTGCGGTTATGCACAAAATCTTATTATTTTGTACTTTGTTGCACAAAAGCATTATCTTATTAGGATTTATAGTTTATAATCCTAAAATTTTTAGATATACGGACGATAGAGAAGAAAGTTTATTGATATTTTTTTGTAGTGCGTTATAATATTATGTATATAACGTCCTTTTGACGGAAAACTTTACAAACCGGCTTAAAGTCTTCTTGAATGTTATGTTCTGAATGTTTTGGAATGTAATTCTTGTATATATCGTTATATATATAAGACTATGGCGATCCTTTTGGGCCACATGAAAATATCTGCTTTTCCTGATTCTGAAATAGCGTCGGCTGCCTGAGTGCCGTCGGATGCAATTGTGGCTGTTTAACAAAGAGTGATAATGAAAAGTCTTTCACTGATTCTGATTTGTCTGCTGATTCTCTCGCTGGTAAGTCTCTTTTCCATCGGCATAGGGAGATATCCGGTTTCGCCAGGAGACTTGTTTTCATGGCTGAGCACAGGTCATTGCAGTGATGGCAATCTTCCTGTTATCCTCTTCAATATTCGTTTACCCTAAGCGCCAGAAATATCATGACCGGCATAATCAGTCAAATCATCGAAGGCCCTGTAAGCAGTGAGATCGATGTTGCAGTAAACGGAGGCAATGTCATTTCTGCCACCATCACCCATGGAAGTTCAGAAAAACTTCATCTGAAAAAAGGAGAACAGGTTTCTGCTATTTTCAAGGCATCCAGTGTCATTATTGGCATAAGCTGAGTCAAACTGACTTTCAGCTTTTCAGAAGTGAATATCGCTATGCGGTAACCAAGCCGCAAGGTTTTACACGGCTCTTCCTCATTTTTTTTATCAGTCCCATTTGTCCAATAACTCCTGCTTCTCACTTTTCCAATAGTTCAGTGAAAAGTCGCTTCGGTTAAAACGTGCCCTTGGAGATTATAATTTTGTCCGGCACCTGATGATATTTAACTTGTCGGGGAGCAGCAGGTTGTTGGATCCAGTTCTTGAATCAGATTATGCAAACATACCATGCATGACAATGATGACCGTCAAGCAATCCTGCGTTAAAATAACAGCCATTATCCATTCAGAGTTTGCCTCAAGCTGAGACCGGTTCCCATGAAATATATAGACGAATATCGTGATCCGCAGCTTGCCCGAAAGCTTCTTGACGAGATCAGGAGAAAAACCACTCGCCACTGGACGATCATGGAGATTTGCGGCGGGCAGACCCACTCCATTCTTCGAAACGGCATAGATCAGCTTCTGCCCGACACAATCGAGTTGGTCCATGGTCCTGGGTGTCCTGTTTGCGTAACACCGCTTGAGTCAATTGAACGTGCGCTTGAAATCGCCGCCAAAAAAGAGGTTATTTTTACCAGTTTTGGCGATATGCTGCGTGTTCCCGGCAGCTCGAAGGATCTTTTTATGGTGCGCAGTGAAGGCGGGGACGTGCGGATTGTCTTTTCACCGCTTGATGCCTTGCAGATAGCCCGCGTTAATCCCGGGAAAGAGGTTGTTTTTTTTGCTGTAGGTTTTGAGACAACTGCGCCTGCAAATGCCATGGCAGTCTATCAGGCAGCACGCGAAGGAATTGAAAACTTCAGCGTCATCGTGAGCCAGGTTATGGTGCCGCCAGCCATGCGCGCTATTCTCTTATCACCCGATAACCGGGTTCAGGGATTTCTTGCCGCAGGCCATGTCTGTGCAGTCATGGGCTATGCAGAGTACGAACCGGTCACCCGTGAGTTTAATCTGCCGATTGTGCCTGCCGGGTTCGAACCGGTCGATCTGCTCGCCGGTATTCTGAAAACAGTAGAACTGCTTGAAGAGGGCAGGGCAGAAGTCGTGAACCTCTACGGACGGGTGGTAAGCCGCGAAGGCAACCGTGTGGCACAGGATACTATTGCGAAGGTTTTTGAGGTTACAGACCGCCAGTGGCGCGGTATCGGCCTTATTCCCGGAAGTGGTCTCACTCTCAAGGCAGCATACTCCAGTTACGATGCCGAAAAAAAGTTCAATGTTACTCATATCTGTACTGGCGAATCACCACTTTGCAAAAGCGGCAGTGTTCTTCAGGGTATGCTGAAACCCGACGCCTGTCCGGCATTTGCCAAAGAGTGTACGCCGGGGCACCCTCTCGGCGCTACAATGGTCTCTTCCGAAGGGGCATGCGCCGCCTATTATAACTATCACCGAACTGGATTTCCTATATGACGATTACCCCTCTCTGCCAATCCCCAATTTTACAGCACGAAACGGTTCAGATGGCGCATGGCGCCGGTGGACGGTTATCGCAGACGCTTATGCAGCGGGTATTTATGCCGCATCTGCACAATGTCTTTCTCGACATTCTTGACGACCAGGCAAAGCTTGATCTTCCGGCAGGACGAACTGCCTATTCCACCGATACTTATGTAGTGAGTCCGGTTTTTTTCCCAGGTGGCAATATCGGGGAACTTGCCGTCAACGGGACCGTCAACGATCTTGCAGTCGGTGGAGCAAAACCGATGTATCTGAGTGCCGGATTTGTGCTTGAAGAGGGGTTTTCTCTTGTCGAGCTTGAAACCATTGTTATAAGTATGGCGGAGGCTGCCCGAAAAGCAGGAGTCATGATTGTGACTGGCGATACCAAAGTGGTAGGGAAGGGGCAATGCGACAAAATTTTTATCAATACTTCGGGAATAGGCTCTGTCATGGATGGGGTCAATCTCTCCTGTCGTAACCTTCAGCCGGGGGACACTATGATTCTTTCAGGGACGGTGGGAGATCATGGCATGGCAATCATGACATCTCGAGAAGGGCTTTCCTTTCAGTCCAAGATAACGAGTGACTGTGCTGCCCTGAACTCGATGATTGCCGCCGTGCTTGAGGTCGTGCCTGCAATTCATGCCATGCGTGACCCGACCAGGGGCGGGGTGGCTGCTGCATTGAATGAACTCGCAGCTTCTTCTTCTGTGGGTATTGAAATCAATGAGCCATCGATTCCTGTGAAACCTGATGTCCGGGGCGCCTGCGAACTGCTCGGCATCGATCCGCTTCATGTTGCAAACGAGGGCAAGCTGGTTCTCGCCGTCTCAAGCGAGTATACCGAAACGGTTCTCGAAGTGCTGCGCTCCTTTGAACATGGCAGGGATGCGGTAACCATCGGGGAGGTTGTTGACGATCATCCCGGAATGGTTGTGATGCGGACTGCATTCGGCAGCCGACGAATTATTGACCTGCCCCTTGGCGAACAGTTGCCGCGCATCTGCTGAATGATTTACCGGCTTGTCCGTAAGCCTCAGAAAGTGATCGCCTGTAATGGCAACAATAAGCTCTATTTAATTCAGTCGTCCTGACTCCGCCTGACGTTTGAGGTCATCATTTGCATAAATAACAACTTCAACGCGTCGGTTCTGCCTGCGACCCCATTCGGTATTGTTTGTCTCAACAGGTCTGGTTTCACCGTATCCTATCGGGGATAACCTTTGACGTGCTACGCCGTATGCTTTTAGAAGATTAGCTACCGAATCTGCCCTTTTTTCGGAAAGTATCTGGTTTGCATCTCTGTTACCGGTAGTATCGGTATGTCCCTCGATCACAAGACTCGTGTCATGATAGTGGTTGAGAATATGAGCAAGTTTTTCAATCTCATACCTGCTTGTCGAGGTTAAGGTTGCTGAACCGGTTGAAAAAAGAATACCGGAATCAAAGATTACCCTTATTCCTTCGCCTTCTCGCACAACTCTTGCGCCCTTGATATCCTGACCTATTTCAGCAGCCTGTTTGTCCATATAATCACCAATAAGAGCTCCCCCCGCACCGCCTATAACAGCACCAATAAGTGCACCCTGAACGAAATCACCGTGTCTGCTCCCGATAATCCCTCCGATAATGCCACCTCCGGCAGCACCAATGCCTGCTCCCCGTCCAGCGTTGGAAGATGACTCGCATCCCCAGGTCAATGATGTCACAGCCAGAATGAGGAGGAATACTAACGGTTTGGTAAGTTTTTGCACGTGTATCATAACGTTAACATCTTATGAATTAAGGAGATTGTATAAATCAGTATCATCCATTTGAATAAAAAAAACAGACAGGATCAAGTAAACCTCTTATGAGAAAACAACAAGAATCTTTCTCATAAAGTTTAACGTATAAGAAGTGATACATTTGGACTTTACATGAATGTGAGCATGCGAAACTACACCATCCGTTTGCAAGTTCATCCTGGGTATTGCTCGAAATAAAACCACTGCAAACAAAACCTCCGCATCAACGGTAAATACATAAAGGCATGATCATAAATTACAATCATGCCTTTATTATACATCAGATTAGCAGAACTATTCGTGGTGGGTAAAAAGATTAAACGATTTTTGCTGTTTATCTCATCAACATTCCTGTCAATATTCCGTTTATTCCCATATAAACTGCTGTTGAGCGTTCAGGTGCAGGGGTTGAGGCTGGATCACCTGATTTGATTTGTACAGCGTTGACTACTGCACCTGGAGATACTGTAAGAGCGGAATAGTTGACTGCGATCCTGCCATATTTATCCGCATTAGTTGTTATGGTTAAATAATTTCCATTATTGACATATCCTGTTGTTGAAGTGTTGGTTGTCAATATGCCGGCAGGACGATGTGTGTCAGCACCATTACCGCTATAGTTTATTTCTGTCTTAGCACCGTTCATTGAACTTTGGCTATAAACGTAAATCGTGTATTTACTATTTGCAGCCAACCCTGTAAACCACAGATTGTTACCGCCGGTTCCCTCCCCACCAAAGGCTCTGCTTGTTAATAGATAACCTTCTGATACGTTATGAGAAGCAGTTTCATCAGCTGTGCCGGAAGAATTCCAATGCACAGCTGAGCTATCGGTTGCGCCAACCATATCAGAGATGGAACTTGTTCCCGAAACGGAATTAACATTGATAAACCTGTTGCTTAACTCAGGAGTTATTGCTCCAGAAATGTCACTTGGAGTTAATGTATTACTGAAACGGATAGTGATAACATCTGTGGCGGCAAATGCTCGCTGAGGGCTGTTGAACAGAGCATATATAAAAACAACAAATGGAAATATGATTGTATTAAATCGCGTTTTCATTGACGTATAATTTATGTTAACTGCTTGTCTTTATTCATATTCACCGGAGATGAATTGTGTTGAGCACCTTTTGAATGAATGGTAAAAGAAAGAATTTGTTTTTAAGTTATTGAGACTCCTGGAGCTGTTATTGATCCATGGTAATATAGATCAATTATCGTGCCGGAATATTTTGAATAAGGATCCCATAAGAAATGATAAACTGAATCGATTGCGGATCGCAGTTATAACTTGCTTTATTTAAATCTGTTATATTTCTTAAGTCATTCTTGAATCTCTTGTTACTATTTTCGATGATTTTACAGTTCTTAGACCAGTTATCTTTTGTTGTCTCATAGTAAACCAAAAAAAAATACTCGCTATTGTGTCAAATTGTGTCAGTATTCGGGAAATTCGAAAAGCCGAACTGGAGCAATAAAAGCCTAATCAGGAGCGGCTTTCGCCCGCCACACCACGCAGTGGAGCGATATTATTGAGGTGAGGGTGTGATATATAGGATTGTTGGAAGAATCATTATCATGAGACAGTATCTTTTGAATATGATATTGAAATCAGGGAGGCTTCTATGAGACTTGCGAAACTTGTTGAAAAGTATATCGCTGATCAGGAATGGTACAAAGAACAAATACAAGTGGATGTGAATGCAGGCAAAGCTAAGTTCGGAACAAACCTCTCCATCAGTAACCAGTCTTTTCGGATTTTGATTGAAAGTAATGATGAGAGTGAGTCACTGATCCTTAACCTCTGCACACCATTCTGTGTCATCGAGAGCAAGTTGCCGGATGCCTTCCTGCTTTTAAACTATCTCAACGACCAAAAAATTTATCGTGGTAGGTTGATAGTAAATGAAAACGGAAATGTCTGCTTCAAGGATAGCATTGACATGCAAAATATTGAAGGCAACATAGCTTTGATAGATACCATGCTGCAAAGCGGTATAAGAGTGTTTGACGACAATATGGATGCTATTGCTTCAGTAGCACTGACCAGGAAAACATATAAATCTATCAGGAAAGAGTACGATAACCATTTTGATAAAGAGAACCCCCCTCATGCAACCAATTCATTAAGGTCATATTCAGGAGAAATATGCGTGGACTCTCTCATAATGTTCTGCACTTTAGTCTGGCTGGAGGGTGTGGGATATTCACAGGATGAAGCCCAAGCGAGATTGGAGGGCTTAAAGAAAATCAAGGATGCTTTAGATAATTGCAGGATGTCGGATGAAACGGAGGGATTGCGTTTACAGATGGCAATGGACAGGATGAGTAAAATGATGCAGGTGTTATCGAATATTGAGAAAAAAATCTCGGATGTGAGCCAGACGATCATTGAAAATATGAAATAGCCGCATCAAATGACCATAACACTGGAGTGTGAAACTCATTTGACTGTATAATTTTCACCCATTACCACCATCTCCTTCGCAAATTCATACTCCTTCGCAAACGGCAGTTGAAGCTGCTCCTGGTACTCCGGAAACGCCTTTGTCCAGCTCACCAGGCATTGAAACGAACTGGTAAGGCATAAGGTCAGGATAGTTCACAAACCCCGCTTTTTTTGTTTTCGGAAAAAGCTCAAACAGAAAGTCGTTTATCGGATGGATAAATTGCATTAAAAAAGGGTTTTACAAGTCAGGGAACCGGGCAGTCTTTAAAGATAGTCAACCTCAAACACCTGCACAATCTTTCAGGCAATCTGCTTATGAGAGTGTGGTTCACGGCTGTTCCATGCTGTTTGCTATGGCACCTGAAAATAATTGCAGCGGCGACCGATTTATTGAAAGAAAAGCAGAAGAGCTGCGTAGTAACTTATAGGAAGCAGGATAAACCTGTTTCCAACGAACTATCAAACAAAAACTTACAGACAAATGAAAAAGAATTTTATCGCTGGCGTGATCGTATCACTTGCTATCTCTGGAATCTTTGGTGGCGTTTCTTTTGCAGCTGACAAAGCAGCAGCAAAAGACGCAAAAGCTCCTGTAGCTGCCGCAGCTCCTGCCGCACCAGCAGCCGATGCAAAAGCTGAAGCAAAGCCGGAAGTAAAGGCAGAGAAGAAAGCAAAGAAAGTGAAGAAAGCCAAGAAGGCAAAGAAAGCTTCTAAGAAAGCAGCTAAGAAAATGGAAGCAGCAGCTCCTGAAGCTAAGTAAGATTTTCGCTGCTCTTACGATTTTTGCTAAAGAGCCCCGTTGCAAGTCGGGGCTCTTTTTAAGTGCTCTTTTTCCCCTGCCTGCAGGCAACAGAACGGTTTAAATAATTTCAAATTTCAGGCAGAAAGAATTTTTGAAAGAAAACCCAGCGACCTGCGCACTAATAATAAGAAGCAGAATGATCTGTCTTCCAGGTAACTTAAAAAACTCAATCTACAGACAAATGAAAAAGAATTTTATTGCGGGACTTATCATTTCACTTGCAATGACTGGTGTTTTTGGCGGTGTTTCTTTTGCATCTGACAAAAAGGCAGAAACCAGGAAAGAAGCAAAAGTAGAGGGAAAAGCTGAAGCAAAAGCTGAAGCAAAAGCCGAAAAGAAAGCTGAGATAAAAGAAGAGGTAAAAGCCGAATTAAAGGCTGAAAGAAAGGCTCATAAGAAAGCTCACAGGAAATCCAGAAGAGCAAGACACGCAGAAAGAAGAGCAGAGAGAAAGGCTGAAGCTAAAGTGGAAGCCGGCAAGTAAGATTACTGATATTTCCGTCATTGATAGGATTGACAAGAAAAGCTCCATTGTAAGATGGGGCTTTTCTTGTTATCGGGCTTTGGGTGTGGAGAAGAAAGTCTCAACTGTAAAGTTGTAACTTTTTTAGCTATAGAGCATCAAGAATACGCTCAAGCTTTTGTGTGACTTGTATGCCGAACTCCTCCAGTTCAGGGTTTCCTATCGTGGAAAACCTTGCAATCGGGTCCATGAACATGACAGCAGTTTTCCCGTCATCCCTGGTATAAATCACGACATTGCAGGGGAGAAGTACCCCGAGATTGATTTCCCCGCTTATTGCGTCATAGGCGAAAGCAGGATTACAGGCTCCGAGAATGACGTAATCCCTGAATTCTTTCTGCAGCTTCTCAGCAAATTTTTTGCTCAAATCTATTTCAGTAAGCACACCGAATCCTTCCTTTGCCAGTTCATCACGCACCTTCTGTTGAGCTTCAGCGAAGGGCATATCCACTGTTTTTCCAAACGCATAGGGTGTTGTCAGCTCCATCGGTCATCTCCTGTTTTAATGCATTGATGTTGAATTTGATGGGTCAAAGCTTCTTCCTTAAAAAGTTTTAAGTTAGCAGGTTCATTGTATTATGTGAACTATCCGAACTCAAAGGTATGTCAAGGGTTGGAGGTGTCGCTGCCGAGGATATATTGAAACTTTTATTACATGTTGAGAGAGCGTTTTTCTATTGCGAGGGCAGCTTCACGAACCACTTCGGAGAGGCTTGGATGTGGATGGCAGGTTCGGGCGATATCTTCGGATGAGGCTTTAAACTCCATGGCGAGGGCTCCTTCGGCGATGAGGTCTGAAGCACATGCTCCGATGATATGGATACCCAGGATTTCGTCGGTTGTTGCGTCGGCGAGCATTTTGACGAAACCTTCTGTGTCGCCGAGGCCGAGTGCGCGTCCGTTGGCTGCAAAGGGGAACTGACCGGTTTTGTAGTCGCGACCTTCGGCACGGAGCTGCTGCTCGGTTTTGCCTACCCAGGCAATTTCAGGGGTGGTGTAGATAACCCATGGCATGCTGTTGTAGTCAAGGTGGGGTTTCTGGCCGGCGATGAGTTCGGCTACCATGACGCCTTCGTCTTCAGCTTTGTGGGCGAGCATGGGACCGCGGACGACGTCGCCTATGGCGTAGACGCCGGGTGCAGCTGTAGCGCAGTGGTCGTTGACGGGAATGAAGCCGCGTTCGTCCACCTGCAGGCCTATGGTTTCGAGGTTGAGGTTTTCGGCGTTGGGTGTGCGGCCTACGGAGACGATGAGTTTATCGCATTCGAGGATGTGGCTTGATCCCTGGTCATCGGTGTACTCAATGCTGATGCCCTCTGCATTTTGTTTTGCCTGTCCGATCCTGACGCCAAGCTTGATGTGGAGACCCTGCTTCTGGAAAAGCTTTGAGGCTTCTCGTGCAATGCTTTCGTCGGCAGCACTGAGGAAGGAGGGCATGACTTCGAGGACGGTGACTTCAGCGCCGAGCCTGCGCCAGACAGATCCAACTTCGAGGCCGATGACGCCTGCGCCGATGACGCCGAGTTTTTTTGGCGCTTCACTGAATTTGAGGGCTCCTTCGTTGTCGCAGATGGAGAGGTTGTCAACCTTGACGTTGGGGATATGGCGTGCTTTTGAACCGGTGGCGATAATGACTTTTTGTGCCTGCACCTCTTCGTCCCCCTCTTTGCCGGTGATGATGATGCGGTATCCGGCGTCGGTTTTTCCGGCAAATGAGCCTCGTCCCTTGAGAAGCGTGATCTTGTTTTTTCGGAAGAGGAACTGGATGCCGGCGGTCATTCTGGTGACGATATTTTCTTTGCGTTTTTGCATTTGCGCAATATCAATGCTGACTCCGCTGACGCTGATGCCATGACTTTCGAGGTGGTGTGCTGTTTTTTCGTATGCCTCCGATGACGCGACGAGCGCTTTAAGGGGGATGCAGCCGGCGTTGAGGCAGGTGCCGCCGAGGCGGGGCTGGCCTGTTGGGTCATCATAGGGGCTGAATTCGCAGCAGGCTACTGAAAAGCCGAGTTGTGCGGCACGGATTGCGGCAATGTATCCTCCAGGGCCTGCGCCTATGACGAGTATGTCGAATTGTCTGTTCATGGTGTGGGTTCTTTTTGCTTTAAAGGTCGAGTAAGAGTCGTGCCGGATCTTCCAGTGCATCCTTGATGGCGACGAGACCCTGTACCGCTTCTTTTCCGTCGATGATCCGGTGGTCGTAGGACATGGCCAGATAGTTCATCGGTCGTATGACGATCTGGCTGTTTTCGACTACTGCCCTTTCGGTTGTGGCATGGATGCCGAGTATAGCCGATTGGGGAGGATTGATGATTGGTGTTGAAAGCATCGATCCGAAAACTCCGCCGTTGGAAATTGAAAACGTGCCGCCGGTCAGCTCTTCGAGGGAGAGGGTGCCGAGTTTTGCCTTGGTGGTGTAATCGGCGATTTTGCGTTCGATTTCAGCAATGCTCATCTGGTCGGCATTGCGGAGGATGGGGACAACAAGCCCTCGTGGTGAGCTGACGGCAATACCGATATCGAAGTAGCCGTGATAAATGATATCCTTGCCTTCAACGGAAGCATTCAGAACGGGATATTTGCGCAGTGCGTGAACCGCCGCCTTGACAAAGAAGGAGACGATGCCGAGCCTGACACCGTGCTCTTTTTCAAAGGTTGCCTTGTAACGCGTTCGCAGGTCGATGACGGCCTGCATGTTTACCTCGTTGAAGGTGGTGAGGATGGCGTTTGTGGCTTGAGACTCCAGAAGCCTTTCGGCGATCCGTGCCCGGAGGCGGGTCATGGGGACACGCTGTTCGGGGCGTTCGGTTATCAGGGGAGTTTCAAGGTGCGCCTCCACCGGCCTGAGCTTCGGTGCTGGAGGGGCTTGCGGAGAGGCAGGCTCGGCTCCGTCTGCGATTGCGGCAAGAACGTCACCTTTAGTGATTCTGCCCTCTCTGCCGGAACCCACTATCTGGGAAGCGTTTAATCCTGTTTCGGCCATGAGCTTTGCTGCTGCAGGCATGGCACTGCCGCCTTTGTTCAATAGTGACACCGGTTGAGGTGATTCATTGACCGATTCTTTCTCAATGGTCGGTGAGGCAGACTGCAGAGCGGCTGGTTTGCCTTCAGTGTCGATGCGTGCGAGCACCTGGTTGGCGACTACTGTTCCTCCGTCTCCGACAAGTATTTCAAACAATATACCGTCTGCGGGTGATGGAACGTCAAGGACTACCTTGTCGGTTTCGATTTCGAAAAGGATTTCATCTTCAGCAACGTCTTCCCCCGGCTTCTTTTTCCAGTTGAGCAGTGTTGCTTCGGCAACGGACTCTGACAGCTGAGATATGGTGACATCGATGATGGCCATTGGTGGTTGTTATTTGTTGAAAAAAACGCTGAACTCGCCGAATGCCTGGTCGAGCAGTGCTTTTTGCTCTATGGCATGGGTTGCGGCATACCCGCAGGCGGTTGAGGCTGAGGCGAGGCGTCCTGCATAGCCGAACTGCTGGCCGGGTGTCATGGCTTTCATGATATAATGCTGGAGGAAACGCCAGTAACCCTGGTTTTTGGGTTCGTCCTGGCACCAGACAATCTCTTTCAGTGCGGGATAGTGAGCAAGCTGGGCAGCAAACTCTGCAGCCGGGAAAGGGTAAAGCTGTTCGATGCGGATGATGGCCACATTTTCGGCGGTGTTTTCATGTCTCCGGTTTATGAGATCGTAATAGACCTTGCCGGAGCATGCGACAAGCCGCCTGGTTTTGTCAGGGTTGGCCGTTGTATCGCTGATGATGTTCTGGAAATTTCCCAGAGAGAGATCGTCCAGCTGAGAGACCGCCTCCTTGTTGCGGAGCAGCGATTTCGGTGTGAGAATGATCAGTGGCTTACGGATCATTGAGGTTATCTGGCGCCGCAGAAGGTGGAAAATCTGGGCGGGATTGGTCGGCTGGCAGACCTGGATGTTGTTTTCGGCACAGAGCTGCAGAAAGCGCTCGGGTCGGGCGGAGGAGTGTTCCGGTCCCTGGCCTTCATAGCCATGGGGCAGCATAAGAGTAAGAGCGGATGCAAGGCCCCATTTGACCTCCCCTGAAGTGATGAACTGATCAATGAGCACCTGCGCTCCGTTGGCGAAGTCGCCGAACTGTGCTTCCCAGATGACGAGAGTGTCTGGTGCTGAGATGGAGTAGCCGTATTCGAAGCCAAGGATAGCCTCTTCGGAGAGTACTGAATCGATAACGGTAAAGAGTGCCTGGTTGTCCGTGACGTTCTGAAGTGGAATGTAGATGCCGGAGTCCCATTTTTCACGGTTCTGGTCGTGCAGCACAGAGTGGCGGTGTGAAAAGGTTCCCCTGGCGCTGTCCTGACCGGTGATGCGGATAGGGTAACCGCCTGCGACGAGGGAGGCGAAGGCCAGGTGCTCTCCCATGCCCCAGTCGAGAGGCTGCTCTCCCTCTCCCATACGGGCGCGGTCGTTGATGACTTTTTCAACCAGCGGGTGAAGCTTGAACTGGTCAGGAACTTTGGTAATCCGTTCCGCAAGACGTTTGAGTTCGGCCAGGGGCACGCCGGTTTCCGTGGTCTCGGTGCGGTGAATGGAAGGGTCAGAAGTAAAGATGGTTTTATTGACAAGGATCGGATTGGTGCTGTATCGGCCTTCATCAAGATCCTTGCGGAACTGCTTGCTGAGCGTGTCGGCGTACTCTTTAGGGATGACGCTCTGAGATTCAAGCCTGGAGGCATAGAGTCTGCGCGTGCCGGGGTGCTTATCGATTTTTTTGTACATGAGCGGCTGGGTCATGGCAGGTGTATCCTGCTCATTATGGCCGAGCTTGCGGAAACAGATGATATCGATGACGACATCGCGTTTGAACGCCTGCCGGTAGTCGAGCGCCATCTGTGTTGCCAGCACAACCGCTTCAGGGTCGTCACCGTTGATGTGGAGTACCGGTGCCTCAATCATTTTGACAACGTCGGTGCAGTAGGTGGTTGAACGGCTGTCGCGGGGGTCGGAGGTGGTGAAGCCTATCTGGTTGTTGATGACGATGTGAACCGTGCCACCGGTACCGTAACCGCGTGTCAGGGCAAGGTTGAGAGTTTCCATGATGACTCCCTGCCCCGAGAATGCTGCATCGCCGTGCACGAGTATGGGAAGCACCTGTGAGCCATCCCTGTCGTTGCGCCGGACCTGACGTGCCTTGACTGCACCCTCGACCACCGGATTGACAATTTCAAGGTGTGAGGGGTTGAAGGCAAGAGATAGGTTGACCGGGCCGCCCGGCGTGGCAAGGTCGCTGGTGAATCCCTGGTGATACTTGACGTCGCCGGAAGGGAGATCACCCGGATGCCTGCCTTCAAATTCGGCAAAAAGGTCGAGCGGATTTTTCCCCATGATGTTGACCAGCACGTTGAGTCGACCACGGTGCGCCATGCCGATGACGATCTCCTGGACGCCTGCTTTTCCGGCACGCTGGATCAGCTCATCCATTGCTGCGATAAAGCTCTCACCGCCTTCAAGCGAAAAGCGCTTCTGACCGATAAAACGGGTGTGGAGATAGCGTTCAAATCCTTCTGCAGCAGTGAGACGTTCGAGTATATGTTTTTTCTTGTCGGCAGTGAAATCCGGCTTCGAGCGTCTTGTTTCAAGCTTTGCCTGCCACCAGCGCTTTTCGGTCTGGTCAGTGATGTACATGAACTCTATGCCAAGGGTGCCGCAGTAGGTTTCGCGCAGGTTCTGAAGCAACTCGCGGAGCGGCATGGTTTCACGTCCGAAATAGGTATTGCTGGTGTTGAAGACGATATCCATGTCGGTGTCGGAGAAGCCGTAAAAAGAGGGCTCAAGATCGGGCAGTGCCGGGCGCTCCTGACGCTTCAGAGGATCGAGATCAGCCCTGCGGGAACCGATATTTCGGTAGGCGGCGATGAGCTTCTGAACCGAGACCCGTTTACGCCCGAGTTCGGCATCGGGACTGGCTACAACTCGGCAGATGGGTCCCAGGCGCGCTCTTTCGGCAAACGATGCCTGGACGGGTGAGTGTGCAATATCGCGGCTGTCAGTGCCGTTCGTTCCAGGCACATTCTGCATGGCGTCAAAGTATGACCGCCAGTGATCAGGGACGGAGCCTGGATTGTCGAGATACTCTTCGTAAAGGTCTTCAAGGTAGGGGGCATTGCCGCCGAAAAGATAGGAAGTGCTGCTGGAGTGCTGCGTCATGGTAAGTCCGTTTCTTCAGTAAGGTTGCGGGACTGGGTGAAGGCGTGGGATGTTAATCTGTTTTCCCTTTGTGTTTTACGACAGCAAGGGGAGATTGTTTGATCCATTCTCTTGTAAGTACTGTTCACCGTGACAATGAATAAACACAAGTATAAGACATATCAGTGCTTATTTCGAATAAATTTCAAAAATAAATATATGCCTTTTGTCTCTAAACGTTGTCATCCGGCATCATTATGAATATTGTTCATGATGATGCACTGGAGAGTAAAAAATTCTTGCTATTTACTCCCGGTATGTCGATTATGACATAACGATCACAGATTAAATTGAAGAATTTTAAAGGAGCACAGAACAGTAAATTACTATTCTCAAATACTGAATGCCATGGAGAGTTGTTGATGAGATGCAGTTAACACAGGAAGATATAACAGCAATCTGGCTGTCTCTGAAAATTGCACTTACGGCCACAGCCCTTGCATTGCCTTTCGGCTTTGCTATGGCATGGCTGATTGTATTTAAATCATTCCGGGGCAAAATAGTGCTGGAGGTTCTAATCAACCTTCCGCTGACACTGCCACCGGTGGTCATCGGTTATTTTCTGCTTCTGCTGCTTGGTAAAAACAGCTGGCTTGGGCAACTCCTTAAAGCATCAGGGCTTTCTGTCATTTTTACATGGAAAGCTGCTGTTATTGCTTCTGCAACTGTCGGATTTCCTTTGCTGGTTCGTTCGATCCGCCTTGGAATGGAGGCCATTGATCTGCAGCTTATCGAGGCATCCAGAAGCCTCGGGGCATCGTGGTTTGACAGTTTGTTAACAGTTATTTTGCCTCTTTCGCTCAGAGGAATCATAGCTGGATCGTCACTTATGTTTGCAAGAAGTCTTGGGGAGTTCGGAGCAACCATTATTGTTGCCGGAAATATTCCAGGCGTGACACAAACCATTCCTTTGGCCATCTATGATTATGCAAGTTCTCCTTCAAGTGGCACAATGGCTTTGTCGCTCTGTGTGGTCTCAGTTATCATTTCAGTTGCTGTGCTTTTGCTGCATGAACTTCTTGGCAGACAGCTCGACAGGAGGGGCGAACAATAAAGTTCCAAATCTTTCAGCTCCTGAATCGCGGTTATCTCCACCCTCCGGGCTATACAATTTCACTTCCGGTTCATTCAGCCAGTGGATATCAACTTTTTTCTTGGGCATAGTTACTTATCCTCATCTGTTTTGTTGTCAGGGGTTCTTTGCTGGTTTTTTTTAAATAAGTGTTTTGATGGCCTTTTTTTCCGGTTCACCTGCTATTGACCATTTGATTGAGTCTTCATGCAGCGAAGCGTAAAACGCATGAAATTGAGCATACGAAATCAAAGCGGTAATAGCCACAGAGCCTATAAGTTTTTCAAAAATTGTGAATAACCACATTTGTGCCTGGTTGCCCGGATCTCTGAATGGCCATGGATAAGTTACTATCAGAAGGACAACGAAGACTGATAAACCAATAACCCCAATACTATACTCAACCTTTTTCTGTTTCCTGGCATAGGAAAGACGGTCTTTTTTAGAAGCCAGTATTTTTCCTTCAATTATAGGGTCTTTACGATTCCGTTCAACAAGCTGCACAGGCCTGTCATAAAAATTGATTGTTTGTTGCATTTGAGTGGCGTGTTTGATGCACTTATGAACAAAAACCTGGCAGTCAAGCTGAAGAAGAGAGAGGTTCGGGTTAAGAAGCCGGAGAACCCAGGTGTTATTCTCAAACGATAAGGTTCCGTGAGTTTCTGTTACCGCACTTAAAAGGACAAATTTTTTACTTTCCAGAAAGAGAGGAATGTCACTCTCTTTCACAGAATCTTTCATCTCCGTAACAATTTTTTCTGCATCCTTTGATTTCTGGTCAAATACAGGCCACCACTGATTTCCTTTAAGAATTATGATGAGAGACTCATCTTCAAAATTACTGGTAAACATGATTTTGGCGTGCATTGCTGTTCCTCATAAAATTTACAATACATGGCAGTCTTCCCTCACCATATCAAGAACGTAACGTGAAATATACATCACTATGCACTATCTTCAAGTCATGCTTCCCCTTCATATGTCATCCTTATCAAGAACTTCCAATCTACTATTCCCGCCCACGTTGTAACGATTAACTGCCTCTCTCTTCTTAGAGTAGTATTCTATGATATTTTGCACTGAGAAAACTCATTGAGTATGTTATTCCTTTTACAGTGGAGAAAAAGACCGGTGCATTTTGCTGTTGGGTTTATACTACCTTAAAATCTATTCTTATGTATTCTTTATAACACATGTACGACCGTTTTTGCGCATGGGATTTACTGTTCCTTGAAAAATTCTCAACCTCTCTTTTTCTCACTGATCATTACAATACTTGACCGGAGCGATACTGCCTTGACGTTTAATGTTATCCGACAAACCTCGAAAGTGTCCATTTTCTGCCTCCTTATGATGGCACACTCTCTTTTATTTGGCCCGGTTGGGCATGCTGCCAGTAAACAAACCGTACCATCCGATTTGCTTTCTGGATCAGGAAGTCTCAAAAGCACGGTATTCTTTACTGCTAAGGATTCGGTGATCTACAATCTCGACAGGCGGAACATGGAGTTGTGGGGGAAAGCCCGAATCGACAGTGAAGATGCCAATGTAACAGCTCCGAAAATCGTTATTGATCTCGAAACCTCACTGTTTCAGGCTTTCGGCACTGCCGACTCCTCGAAAAGGCCGGTAGAACCTGCTGTTTATACTGATCATCAAGGCAGTTTCAATGCCGAAACAATCATTTATCATTTAAATACTAGAAGGGGAGAGACGACGAATGTCTTCTCATCTTCCAATAAGATCATTTTTAGCGGAGAGCATGTAACGAGGCTTGAAAATGGTGAGATGAATATTAAAGATGGTACGTTCACGACGTGCGATGATCATCCTCCTCATTGGTGGATTTCATCCTCAGGGATGACCATTATTCCCGACAACAGGATCATTGCAAGTCCGTTGGTCATGTATATCAGGCCGGAGCTTTTTTCTGTGCGTATGCCTCCCATACCTATTCTGGCTTTGCCCTATATGGCTTTTCCGTTAAAGGAAAGCCGGTCGTCCGGTTTTCTTATGCCCAGTATTGGCAATAACAGCGATATGGGTTTTACGTTGTCGAATCTTGGTTACTTCTGGGTCGTTAATGATTATATGGATTTCAAGGTTGATAGTGAGCTGTCAGTAAATGGCAGTTGGGGGCTTGGTGAAAGGTTTCGTTATAAGGAGAGCAATATTTTATCAGGAGAGATTTCAGGGGAGTATTTAAAGTATCCCACTTACAGTGACTGGGATGCGAAATTTATCCATAACCAGGTTTTTGATTCGTCAACCCGGCTTGATGTCAATATACAGCTCCAGAGTCCACCGCAGGGCTACGATCTGAATGCAAATAATTCAATCACCATGGTGACTCAGCAATCAAATGCCCGGGCATCTCTGGCAAAAACCTTTAACGAAGACAACAGCATAGCAGCCATTACTTACAATCGTTCTGAAGATTTGCGTACTCTCATTGCTACACAGATTATTGATGCTTCATTCTATCAGAATCGGATGTATCCATTTCAATCCAGTTCTTTTAGAGATGACTGGAGATCGGATGTGTCACTCTCCACCGGAGCTTCCTATAGCGGTTCATATACATTCCCGAGCACAACTCAGTCTTCTGGCTATTCAGCTAATGCCAATGCTGAGTTGGGTTACATTCATGAATTTGCCGAGGGGTACAAGGTTCTGTTTACACAAGGGGTCTGCCTTCAATCGACCCAATCGATACCTGGACTTTACGATGCCTATGCTGGTACAAGCCTGGTTTTCCCGCTTCAAATGCAATCAACCTTGTTTCATTATTTCAATGTTAATCCAAGCCTGACTTTTATCCATTCGCTCTACCAGGATAGTGCGAACAGGGATGTTTCCACCACCGTTATTGCTATTGATGCAGACACCAGACTTTATGGTGCTCTTGAGACAGGGTTTCTTGATAATTTTTTTGGGTTCAATGCCCTTCGCCATGTCTTTATTCCCACATTAAGCTACATATGGAATCCACCTTTTTCCGGTTCCGCATATAACTATTATGGAAATGTTTATGACTGGACCGATCCACAGCTCTTCAACAAACAGTCAAACACAAGATACGGTGGTGTCCCTGAAGGGCAGAGTACAGTTGGCATAACCCTGAAAAATCTTCTTCAAGCTAAATTCCGGGGTTCTTCCTCCCCATTGGAAGATGATTCTGTTCAGGGAGAGCAGACAGTTCAGCTTCTCTCTTTAAAAGCATCGACGGCTTACAATTTTAATGCCGATGTTCCTCACTTGGCTCCGCTGACCTTTACAGCATCAAGTACTGCCCTGTCACCGAACCTTCTTTTCAGCGCAGGTGCCATGTATGATATTTACAGTTACGATCCGTTGACCGGTGACAGGATTGGTCGTCTGAACAGCGATGATGGTAACGGATTATTTCGTTTTATTAAAGGATTTATGAACATGAGTCTGAGTATTGAGGGTAACAGCACAGCTGGATTTTCTGGTTTTCCATTGTCATCACCACCACCTCCACTCTTTAGGACTGATGTTGCACAGCCGAATTCGGCACAGTCTATATTTCTTGAGCGCTTTAATACCGAATATTTCAGAACCATTGATTTTCATCAGCCCTGGGAGTTCCAGTTTTCCCTCTTTTTGCAATCCGACAAAAGCAATCCTCTTGCACCGGTTACAACGTCGCTGATCAACGCATCGGCAAAAGAGTCATTATCAAAAGAGTGGCAGATCGTGTTGAATACAGGATATGATATTCAAAACAATCAGATGGTATTTCCCATGGTGCGTCTTAATCGTGATCTTGATTGCTGGCAGGTGGGCTTTTTGTTGATTCCTTTCGGACCGTTCAGGAGCTATGCTTTCCAGATCGGCTTGAAACCTCCCTTTAGCGATTTCCATGTCAAAACAGGAACGGGATCAGCGTATTAACTCTTTTCAAGCAGTTTCCTCAATTAAGTTCAGGATTTTTTTTACCCGGTTGTTAAACTCTTCATGGGCATCGTGGTGGATACAATGCGCAGCTTTCGGGATTATATATGCTCCTGCCTGCGGGAGAAGCTGCTGAAATTCAGGTATGATTTTATGAGGAGGGAGAGCTGTATCTTCTGCACCCCAGACAAGATAGGCAGGCCCTTTGTAATTGCATGGTTTAGAAAGGTGATCGAGCCTGAAATCAAGCGGTCTTTTTGAAGGAGAGAGATAAGACCACAGGGCTCCTTTGTCTTGCAGCGGAAGGGAAAATTGATTGATGAGCTTACCATCAACCTTGCTCTGATTATAGTAAGTTGGCATAAGGCTCTGGCTTACTCCCACAGGATTTGCAAAAGCCGAAAAAAGCACCTCACCAATCAAAGGAGAGCCTACAAGCCCGAAAAAAACACGGGTCATACCCTCCATAGTGTCTCCAAAAAGCCCGGAAGGGTTAGCGAGGATAAGGGCTTTGACTTTTTCCGGTTTGTGGTGTGCAAAAAAGATGCCGCTTGCAGCACCCATCGAATGACCGATAATAATGACCTTATCCAGTTTTTTCAGATACAGAAAAGCTTCAATCTGTGCGGCGAACAATTCAAGACTGTAGCGGACATTCGGTTTTTGTGATTTCCCGAATCCAACCAGATCCATTGCATAAATCTTATGTTCATGAGCAAATTCAGGAATATTCAGGTTCCAGTGCTCAATCATGGCGCCGTAACCGTGAATAAAAAGCAGTGGAGTTTTGTCAGGGTTATGTTGACCGAATTCCTGATATCTGATTTTCGCTTCATCTTCAGGGGAAAATTGCCATAAAAAATACCGATCTTTTGCCGTGTTGCTCATAGGGAAAAAAGGAAAATTCTTGGACGATTAACATTAATAAAACAATATATCCGTTACTCGGTAATAATAAAGATATTGAAAAATATAAGGAATAGGGTTAAATTTATCCTATTTAACAGAATGCAATCCTATGCTTCAGGTTTCCAGAAAATTTGAATATGGACTTCACGCAGTTACTTACCTGGCAACCAAAGGTCAGAACAGGGTGGTTACCGTTAAGGAAATGGCCGACGACATCGGGTTTTCGCAGGAGTTCCTTTCAAAAGCCATGCAGAGTCTCAAAAGGGCTGGTCTTGCCATCTCTGTTCAGGGGGTGAAGGGTGGCTATATGCTTTGCAGGGCGACCGCTGAAATCACTATTGCTGATATTGCGATTGCTATCGAGGGCCAGCCGCATATTGTGCATTGTGGAGTTGAACCCGGCAGTTGTGAAATATTTTCCTCATGCACCCACAGGGGCTATATGAACAAGCTCCAGGGAAAAATTCAGGATCTATTGGCGCAAACCACGATTCACTCTTTAGTGCAGCAGATAGTCCAGTGAGTAATGAAACGCCAAAAAGGTTTTTTCCTTTTCCCACCCGAACACTTCATCCACAAGAATATTTTGAATCATGAACAATCTTAGACTCAGCAATTCAGCAGTGGCTGAAACGAGTCTGCCGGATATTGTCCTCAAAGGCATAAATACTCATAATCTTGCAGATATTTCGGTTTGTATTCCCCGCAACAGGTTTGTTGTGCTGACTGGTGTCAGCGGATCGGGCAAATCAAGTCTTGCGTTTGATACTCTCTATGCTGAAGGTCACCGCCGCTATGTGGAATCGCTGTCCGCTTACGTGCGGCAGTTTCTTGAACGAATGCCGCGGCCTGACGTTGAAAGTGTTGAAGGAATTGCCCCTGCGATTGCTATCGAGCAGAAACCTATACCGAAAAACCCGCGTTCCACGGTTGGTACGGTGTCGGAAATTTATGACTATCTACGCCTGCTTTATGCCCGGATTGGCAAAATATATTCTCGCGATACCGACGAGCTTGTTCTGAAGCATACTCCTGATGATGTCAGTTTGCAAGCCGGTTTTTTTGACGAGGGAACAAAATTTTACGTAGGATTTCTTTTTCCTGCTCATCTTGATGCAGGACACCATAGTTGTTCGGTTCAGGATGAAATAGCAAATCTTTTGAAAAAAGGTTTTTTCAGAGTGGTTGCAGGGGATGAAGTGCTTGACCTGAACAATGAGCTTATCTGCAGAAGGGTGCTTGAAATGCCTGCATCTGAACGCTCTTCTTTGCTTGTTCTTGTTGACCGTTTTGTGTCAAAGAATGATGAAAAGGTTTTCAGCCGGGTGTCACAGGCAGCGGAAAGCTGTTTCAATGAATCCGGAGGGTATGCTGCCTTGAAGGTTGTCGGAGGAAAAACCTATTTGTTCAGCGACCGGCTTGAATTGAATGGTATTGAATATCAGGATCTTTCTCCTCAGCTTTTTGCTTTTAACTCGCCGATAGGTGCCTGCACAACCTGTCAGGGGTTTGGACGGATAGCAGGAATTGATGAGGATGCTGTTGTGCCTGACAAATCACTCACATTGGCAGAAGGTGCCATTGCTTGCTGGAACTCTGAAAAGTACCGTTGGAATTTAAGGCAGCTTCTTGCTGTTGCCCCGACTCTTGGCATTCCCCTTGATGTTCCCTATGAAAAAATCTCCTATGCCCATAAGGAGATTATCTGGAAAGGGCTTTCGGATGAACGCTATAAGGGGGTCAGGCCTTTTTTTGCTGAAATAGAGAAGGATGCCGGTTACAAGATGCACTACAGGGTGTTTTTAAGCCGTTATCGTGGTTATGCGACCTGTCCTGATTGCGAGGGTATCCGTCTTAATCCTGATGCCCGACTCGTGAGGGTTTCGGGGCGGCATATCGGCGAGGTTTCGCGCATGAATATTTCTGAGGCTGACGATTTTTTTCGAAATCTCGACATTTCGCCTTTCGACCGCAAAGTGGCTGATGTTATTTTGCAGGAAATTATAAAACGGCTTGGTTATCTGCTCGATGTTGGATTGAACTATCTCACTCTTGACCGTCTGACTCATACTTTGAGCGGAGGTGAATTTCAGCGCATTAATCTCTCAACATCTCTTGGTTCTCCGCTTGTCGGAGCCATCTATATTCTTGATGAACCGAGCATCGGGCTGCACCAGAGTGATTCTGCGCGTCTGATCACTCTGCTCCGCAGGCTGCGTGACCTAGGTAATACGGTTGTTGTTGTTGAGCATGACCGAGAAATTATCGAAGCAGCCGATGAAGTAATCGACCTTGGTCCTTATGCAGGTCGTCTTGGCGGAGAAGTGGTTTTTCATGGTTCGGTCATGGCAATGAAGGAGCATGGCATCTCACTTACAGCGCAGTACCTCAACGGCACAAAACGGATTGCAGTGCCGAAGGTTCGCAGAACACCGGATTTCAATAACTGCATTGAAATTATCGGCGCCATGCAGAACAATCTGAAAAATATCGATGTGCGCTTTCCTGTAGGCGTCATGACCTGTGTGACCGGTGTGAGTGGTTCAGGCAAGTCAACTCTGGTCAACGATATTCTCAACAAGGGGATTATGAAGGTAAAGGTTGGGTTGAAGGAAAAGGTTGGAACCCATCGCTCGATTTTTGGAACAAGGTTTGTTGATCGTGTTGAGCATGTCGATCAGTCTCCCATTGGAAAATCGAGTCGCAGTAATCCTGTAACCTATCTCAAGATATTTGATGATATCCGTACTCTTTTTGCTCAGACCAGAGATGCAAGACAGAGAGGCTTGAAAGCCGGATATTTTTCTTTCAACATTCCCGGAGGTCGTTGTGAAACCTGTGCCGGAGAGGGTAGTGTTCATATTGAGATGCAGTTTCTTGCAGATATAGAAGCAGTTTGTGAGGATTGCAAAGGTTTGCGTTACAAATCCGATACCCTTGAGGTGAAGTACCAGGGGCTTTCCATCGCTGAGGTGCTTGATATGACCGTCGAAGAAGCGCTAGCGCTTTTCCGGAACGAGAAGGGGATTGAACGAAAACTTATGGTGCTTGACGAGGTAGGTCTCGGTTATATCAGGCTTGGTCAATCGTCAAGTACCCTTTCCGGCGGGGAAGCCCAGCGCCTGAAACTTGCAAGTTTCATTGCCCGGGCTGATGTGGAACATACCCTCTTTATTTTTGATGAGCCCACAACGGGTCTTCATTTCGAGGATATCAACAAATTGATCAGGTGTTTTGAAAAACTTCTTGAACAGAAGAATACCCTGGTCATTATTGAACACAATCCGGATATTATCACTCAGGCTGACTGGATTATCGATCTTGGACCGGGAGCAGGGGATCAAGGCGGCTCTATTGTTGCGGAAGGCACTCCCGAAGAGATTGCAGCCATGGATCACTCTCTGACCGGTCTTTATCTCAAGCCGTCCCTTGATCGTTGAAAGGGCTATTTCACCATGTGTTTTTTACCGGATCGTCTTCAAGCGCACCGCCGTGCGTTCCACCCACACTTGGCTGCCTTTGCTGAACTCGATTTCGTTTGCATCTGCCGAAAGCCGGTTTTTGGCAACAGCGGCGATTTCCCCCAGAAGTGCTGCGAACCGCCAGTCTTCGGCAGTAGCTGTATCATCCTGCATTTTCGAAAGGGTGCTTGTCAGTTTTTCCATGGCAACTTTCCCTATAGTGTAAAAAAGGGCATTGTCCACTATGTTGTTTAATTCCAATGGAATAGGCATATCGTTGATAAGAGTGAAAAATATAATCCCTGAAATAAAAAATCTTTTGGAAACGACAATAATTTTTTTATTATTCAATGTTCTTTTAGCACTCGTCAAGCTTGAGTGCTAAAAGCATAAAAAATCAATTGACAAGGCTATAGTATCTTACTATTAATCTAAAAACCCAAACAAGAGAAGACAATGAACTTGAAACCCTTAGCTGATCGAGTTATTGTTAAACCTGCACCGGCAGAGGAAAAAACCAAAGGTGGCCTTTTTATTCCCGATACAGGGAAGGAAAAACCGCAGTATGGTGAAGTCGTCGCAGTAGGAGCAGGTAAGATTGCCGATAATGGCCAGCTGCTTCAAATAGAGGTCAAAGTAGGTCAGAAAGTGCTGTATGGCAAATATTCCGGTACTGAAGTCAGTGTGGAAGGTGAGGATTACCTCATCATGCGCGAGTCTGACATTTTTGCTATTCTCGGCTGATCCATTCCTAAAATTTTAAACAAACCTTACAGGAGGAATCTGTTACAATGACTGCTAAAGACATTCTATTTGATGCTGAAGCCAGGGCTAAACTTAAAGTTGGCGTTGACAAATTGGCAAATGCTGTGAAAGTTACACTCGGACCTGCCGGACGTAATGTACTTATTGATAAAAAATTTGGTGCACCGACCTCAACCAAAGACGGCGTGACCGTTGCAAAAGAGATCGAACTTTCTGATGCTTTTGAGAACATGGGTGCTCAGATGGTGCGCGAAGTAGCATCGAAAACCAGCGATGTAGCCGGTGACGGTACAACCACAGCTACTGTTCTTGCACAGGCCATTTATCGTGAAGGCCTGAAGAACGTTACTGCAGGTGCCCGTCCGATTGATCTGAAGAGAGGCATCGACCGTGCTGTTAAAGAGGTTGTCCAGGAGCTGAGAAACATCAGCCGTACTATTACCGGTAAAAAAGAGATCGCTCAGGTTGGTACTATTTCCGCCAACAACGATCCTGAAATCGGTGAACTTATTGCTGAAGCGATGGACAAGGTCGGCAAAGACGGTGTTATCACCGTTGAAGAAGCAAAAGGCATGGATACCGAACTTAAGGTCGTTGAAGGTATGCAGTTTGACCGCGGCTACCTTTCCCCTTACTTCGTGACCAATCCTGAAACTATGGATGCTGAACTCGAAGATCCGCTGATTCTTATTTATGACAAAAAAATCAGCAACATGAAGGAGCTTCTCCCGATTCTTGAAAAATCTGCACAGACTGGCCGTCCCCTGGTTATTATTTCAGAGGATATCGAAGGCGAGGCTCTTGCAACGATTGTCGTGAACAAGCTTAGAGGTACTTTGAAGGTCTGTGCAGTCAAGGCTCCTGGCTTTGGCGATCGCCGTAAGGCTATGCTTGAGGATATTGCTATTCTTACCGGTGGTACTGTTATTTCCGAAGAGAAGGGCTACAAGCTTGAAAATGCAACAATTTCATACCTCGGTCAGGCTGGTCGCGTTACCGTTGACAAAGACAACACCACAATTGTTGAAGGTAAAGGTACAGCTGATGAAATCAAGGCCCGCATCAACGAGATCAAGGGTCAGATTGAAAAATCAACCTCTGATTACGATACTGAAAAGCTGCAGGAACGTCTTGCAAAACTTTCAGGCGGTGTAGCCGTTCTTAACATCGGAGCTTCAACCGAAGTTGAGATGAAAGAGAAGAAAGCACGTGTTGAAGATGCTCTGCATGCTACTCGCGCTGCTGTTCAGGAAGGTATTGTTGTCGGTGGTGGTGTAGCACTTATCCGTGCCATCAAAGGTCTTGACAGGGCTGTTGCTGACAATGAAGATCAGAAAACCGGTATTGAAATTGTCCGCCGCGCTCTTGAAGAACCGCTCCGCCAGATTGTGGCAAACACCGGTACCACTGATGGTGCTGTTGTTCTGGAAAAGGTTAAGGCAGGAACCGGTGATTTTGGTTTCAATGCAAGAACCGAGCAGTACGAGAACCTTGTTGAAGCAGGTGTAGTTGATCCTACCAAGGTAACCAGAAGCGCTCTTGAGAACGCAGCATCGGTTGCCAGTATTCTTCTGACTACTGAGGCTGCTATTACCGATATCAAGGAAGAAAAATCAGACATGCCCGCAATGCCTCCGGGCGGAATGGGTGGTATGGGCGGCATGTACTAAGAGTTGCCCTGTTTGTTTTAAAAAAGCCAGCCTTCGGGCTGGCTTTTTTTTTGATTGACGGTTACTATTGACTATTATAAGGTCTTTATTATAGTCAATCAGGGGGGAGTGCTCTCATGAAATACAGTACTTCGATCAAGCCCATCAGCTTTTTGAAAACCCACGCTTCGGAAGTTATTCGGGAAGTTTCAGCCAATAGAGGAACCATGATTATCACGCATAACGGTGAAGCAAAGGTGATTGTGCAGGATGTTCATCTCTATGAAGAGACTCAGGAAAGCCTTGCTTTGTTGAAAATAGTTGCACAAAGTTCGCAGAGTATTGAGCAGGGAAGGTATAAGCCTGCCAGCCAGTCGTTTGAGTTGATTCGCCAGCAGATTGCAAAGCAGCAGGAATGATGAGGTGTGATGTTTTCCTGACTGACGAAGCTGAGGCAGATATTTTTGGTATCTGGAAGTATGTTGCTCATCACGATTCAGTTGAACGGGCAAATAGCCTTATCGATGCGCTGCAGGAAGCTTGTCTGACTCTTGATAGTTTTTCTGATCGGGGGCATTACCCTCCCGAACTTCAGAGAGTACATGTTCTGGAGTATCGTGAACTCCATTATAAGCCATATCGGATCATTTACCGGATTCTTGATTGCAGGGTTTTTATTCACTGTGTTCTGGATGGCAGAAGAAATCTCCAGGAGCTTCTTCTTGAGCGATTGCTACGAGGATAAAGGTTGGTATGTCGAGCAGATTCTGCGTAGGGTGATTAATGAAGAGGTCATCAACATTTCAGATAGTCGACAGCGTTGCGTACTTTGCCATGCGTAGTTCAGATGATATACAGATTGACCCTGACAAAATAGATTTTTATGGTAAAAGAAAAGGGTAAAGCCGTCGTTCTTCTCAGCGGCGGTATGGACAGCCTTGTTACTACAGCAATCGCTCATGATGAGGGCTTTGCTTTGGCGGCTATGCATGTCAATTATGGACAGCGCACTTGGCTGAAGGAGCTGGACTCCTTTCGAGCTATCTGCAAATTTTACAATATTGAGCAGCGTCTTGAGGTCAATGCGGATTTTCTCGGTCAGATTGGCGGTTCTTCGCTGACTGACTATTCAATGCCGGTGAGTGGGGCAGACTTTCAGGATTCATCGATTCCAACCAGTTATGTACCGTTCCGAAATGCCGGTTTTCTCTCTATGGCGGTAAGCTGGTCAGAAGTGATTGGAGCCGGCAGGATCTTTATAGGGGCGGTCGAAGAGGACTCTTCCGGCTATCCCGACTGCCGCAAGGTTTTTTATGATGCCTTCAATACCGTTATCGCGCTCGGTACAAAACCTGAGACAAAGATTGAGATTCTTACCCCTCTTATTGAGATGCAGAAATCAGATATTGTCCGTAAAGGTATGGAGCTTGAAGTCCCTTTCAGCTTGAGCTGGTCATGCTATAAAAGTGAGGGGAAGGCCTGCGGTGTATGCGACAGCTGTGCCCGCAGACTCAGAGCGTTTGAGCTTGCTGGCCTGCGCGATCCGATTGAATATGAAGAGCGTCCTCACTATATTTAGGCAATGTATTAATGTATAGTGCCAAAATTTATAGTGACTGAAATTCCTTATGATAGTCGCTGTGATGCGTGTTCGATAATGTCATCTCGAACGTTAGTGAAAGATCTCTTTGTCATCATCCATAAATAAGTTCAGTCATGAAATCTGTCAAAGCACACTCTTTTGAACACGACTCCTCTACAGCAAGATTCAACCTTTCGTTTGGTCTGATGGCAGCCATCTGGTTGCTTGGTCTTGCCGGTCATTTCACAGTCCTGCAGGAATGGCCGGCCCTCGCTCTTTATGTTCTCGGTTCTATTGCTCTTGTGCTTTACCGGGGGAAAAACAATGGCGAATGGCAGGAAATGTACCTTGCTGGTGGAAATCTCCGTAAATCCCTTCTGTGGGGCCTCATTGGCGGTACGCTTCTGTTGCTTATGGCTATGATAAATACGGTGAACATGATGAAGAATCAAAACGGTGCTGCAATGATGTCCGGGATGCAGTATCTCCTTGTGAATCGTTCGCTCCTTTATCTTTATCCGATCCTTGTTATTGCCGAAGAGTTTCTCTGGAGAGGAATCATGTTTTCCGCCATGATTGAAAAGGGGTTCAATAAACATCTGACTGTATTGTTGACGACCCTGTTATTTCTTCTCAACCATTTTGCAGTTGCTCCTGTCAATATGATGGAGCGGGCGTTGATGGCAATGATGGCATTTCCATTAGGTATAATTGGCGGTTACATTGTTGCTAATACCAGGAGTGTCTGGGGGAGTGTTCTCGTGCACATGATTGTCATGACTTCCATGATAGCTGCCATTCAGATTATTTTCTAGAAATTGTATGTGCTGACAAATATCAAAGTGTCGTATGACCAAAAATAGAATTACCAGCCTTTTGCAGCAGGATAAAAAACTGCTGATAGCCTATTACATGCCGGAGTTCCCTGTTGCTGGTGCAACGCTGCCAGTGCTTGAGGCGCTTGAGGAGAGCGGTGCCGATATCATCGAACTCGGTATGCCTTATTCCGATCCGATTGGCGATGGTCCGGTGATTCAGGAGGCAGCTCATACCGCAATCCGCAATGGGGTAACCATACGCTATCTCTTTGGGCTGGTGCGGAAGGCGCGCCGGGGCATAGGGTGCAGACAAATTACAGCTCCCATAATACTCATGGGCTACTGCAACCCGATGATTGCCTATGGCGTTGACTGTTTTCTGCATGAAGCTGTTGAAGCGGGTGTTGACGGTCTGCTTATTCCTGACCTTCCGCCCGAGGAGGCAGCTGATTTTCTTGAACGGGCCAAAGGATTGGGTCTTACGGTTGTGTTTCTTGTCTCACCGGTAACTCCGCCTGAAAGGATAGAGCTCATTGACTCTCTTTCGACTGATTTTTCCTACTGTCTTGCAGTCAATGCTACAACCGGCACAGCCAAACTTTCCGATGCATCAAACGACACATCAGTCGATGACTACCTGAAAAGGGTACGCAGGCACACCAGGAAAAAATTTGTTGTCGGGTTTGGGATAAAGGACAGGGATCGGGTGAACTATATGTGGAGTCTTGCCGATGGAGCAGTTGTGGGTACGGCACTGCTTCAGCATATTGCCGGTTCTGCAACGCCTGAAGAAAGTGCCCGACTTGCCGGAGAGTTCTGGAAAACACTGAAGTAAGACCATACAAGGCAATTATGAATTTTCAACTGTCATTCCGAACGTTAGAGAGGGATCTAATGCCAATATATAGACTCATGACCTCACCTCCCGGACTGGAGAGATTTCTCACCCGAGTTCCTCGTGATACGAAATGACACAACATCCATCATCATGAGAATTGAATAATGAGTGTCGCAGAACAGAACTATCCTGCCGTCGATATCATTATTCCTTATTACAAGCGGCGCGACATGCTTGAGCGCTGTCTTGATTCGCTTGAAAACACCCTCTACCCGTCCATGGGCATTGTCGTGGTTGATAACGGCGGCAAAGAGGCTGGACTGGTTTTTCTTGTCAAACGCTACAGAAATGCGCGACTGGTCAGGCTGCCGGAAAACAGGGGCTATGCCGGAGGGTGCAATGCAGGGCTCAAAAACTCTTCAGCTGATTATGTTGTATTTATGAATGACGATACTGTTCATGATCCACTGTGGCTTGAACAGCTTGTCCTGGCTGCGCTTGATGATGAACGCATTGGTGCCCTGCAGCCGAAAATTCTTTCGCTTAAGGCCAATGGCAGAGGCAAAAAGGTTTTTGATTATGCTGGTGCTGCTGGTGGCATGATTGACCGGCTTGGTTATCCCTGGTGTCTTGGCCGAACGTTTTCCACGCTTGAAAGTGACAGGGGGCAATATGATACCGGGCAGGATATTTTCTGGGCATCGGGTGTCGCCATGTTTGTAAAAAGAGCAGTAGTCGAAGAACTCGGCGGGTTTGACGAAGATTTTTTTATGCAGATGGAAGAGATTGATCTCTCCTGGCGTATGAAGCTTTCAGGCTACGATGTGCGTTCAGTTCCAGCGTCCGTCATTCTGCATGAGGGAGGAGCATCTCTGCCGGTTGGCTCAGCAGAAAAAATTTATTTCAATCACCGCAATAATATTATCATGCTGCTGAAGAACCTTGACATCTCAACCCTGCTGTGGTTGGCTCCATTACGGCTTCTGCTTGACGGAGCGGCGGCCATATCTTACCTTTTCCAGGGTACAGGCAGCATAAAAAAATCTGCAGCGGTTTTCCGTGCGATTATGTATAATGTTCAGCAGATTTCAGCTACACTCAAAAAGCGCGATTCGATCCAGGCATCAAGGGTAGTTGACGATCGAACCATCTTTCATCGCTTTCCGATATCTCAACTTTCCCGCCGATAGCTCACTCTTTCTTGAGTTGTAACGATAACAATGACTCCGCTTGTTTTTTCATTGCTGACATCATTAATGGGCAATCGCGTTTCTGGACATTTTTTACCGCAAATCGTGGTGCAAAAAAATCAGGTTTTACATCTGCTTTATAGGTTAAAAATGTTCCTGCTCCTTGCTGGTTTTCTACAAGGATCCACTCCCCATGATAGACTTTGAATTCGCCGGTGATTTGCTCAAAAAAAAGATGCCTCGGTACCTCTCCCCATACTTTCATTTTGATATTGACCGTCTTTTTAAAAAAGAGCATTCCCGATTTCCCTTTCTCGAATATCACTTTTTCGATTCCATTATCCGAAATAGTGCCGCTATCCATAACATTCGGGACAAATTTCTTGTGATTGTCATAATCAGTGACAACCTCCCATACTTTTTTCGGAGGTGCGGCAATATAGATATGTCCCTCAACTCCTGTAACTCCATCCGGAAGATCCGAAAGGACAACAAGCACCTCTCCGTTCAACAGCTTCACCCTCTCCGACGATAAGGAGTCAGAAGTGGTGGATTCAGTCGGCTGTGCCAATGAGGGATAAGATACAAATGAGATCAGTACGACTATGATAGGAAGCATTGAGTGGAAGATCCTTCGAATGGAGCAATGCATAGAGAAATCTGAAAGTTGATTATTTGTTATTTTTTTGCGGTGGCAGATGACCCCACTGTACCATATCCTTGACGGCGTCAATAATGCTCTCCTTGACCGGTTTAAAAGATATACCTAATTCCCGCTTGATTTTTGCATTGTCATAGCGCATTGTCCGGCCAATGTTTGTACGGATATAGACGCCGGTATTTCTCGGTTGTGTGAAAGAGAGTACTTTCATCAGCAGCGAGCCAATCTTTCCAGAGAGATCAAGCTTTGGTAATGAGTATGCATCAAAACCTGATGATGAAAGAAGTGCGACCAGTGTTTTCATGTCCATTGCCTCTCCCGAGCAAAGGTAACGCCCGCTTGCCGTCTCGGTTTCCATGGCAAGAATATGCGATTGTGCTGCATCCTGCACAGCAACAAAACCCCAGTTGATATCCATGATGCAAGGGTAGACCCCGATCAGAATGTCGCGGAGAATCTGGTTGCTTGTATTGAGCGAAGGACCGAGCGAAGGGCCGACAACCATAAAGGGATTGATTGCAACCAGATCAAACGTTGGGCGTTTTCGCATGATGAAATCCCATGCATCGCGTTCAGCAAGTGTTTTAGAGTAATGGTATGGGTTACGCTCAAGGGAGGACATGGTATTCCAGTCTTTTTCATTGAATACTTTTGTACTATCCGGTTCATCGGTAATGGCTGCAATCGAAGAGGTAAAAATCACCCTTTTAATACTGTGCGATTTCAGGCAGCTTTCCAATACAGTTTCTGTTCCGTTAACTGCCGGATCAACAAGATCAGTTTGCGGGTTTTTAACGTTTATCTGATAAGGGCTTGCAGTATGCATGACATACTCACACCCATCAACGGCCCTGTCGTAGGCGCCATTACTCAGGAGATCGGCCTCAACAAGTTCTAAACGTTCGGAAGCACCAGGAAGTCCAAGAAGGAAGGGATAGTTCTTCGGGCTTTTACGTACTGTACCTCTGACGCTATATCCTTGTTCAAGGAGTTGTCGGACGATGTGTGCGGCAATAAACCCCGAAGCTCCGGTGACGCACACAGGTTTATCAGTAATCATAGTGTTTCGATAATAAATGGTTGCAGGTAAAAACGTCCGGTTGATGCGATTTTAACCGCTTCATTATGTTGTAATAAGCTGTTGCCCTTTCAGTCTAAAGCGTTTCAGCTCTTTGTTTGTGTGCCTTGAGTATTCCCGGCAAATCCTGTCGCTGCACAAAACTGACCAGGATTGGCGGTGCAAAAAAAAGCGGTTTCATTTCTGCATTATAAGAGAGTATGGTGCCTTCTATTGTCTGACTGGAATCGAGTACCCATTCTCCCAGGTAAACTGCAAAATCTCCTTCTATCTGCCCGAAGCTGATTTTGCTTGGGTACTCTTCCGTGATTTTTAAACGAAAATGAACAATTTTCTCGAAGATAAAAATACCGGTTTTTCCGATCTGGTCAAGAATGATCTCATTTCCATGACGTTCAACTACCTTGCTCGACAAGACTTTCGGCAGATAACTGCTCAGGTTATCGTAATCGGTAAGTGTCTTCCATACTTGTGCTGGCGGGGCGTCAATATGTATTTTGCTGTTGACACTGACCACGTCATCGGGCAAATATGCAAGGCAGATAAGAATATCACCCTTTTGCAGCTCTTTTAATTCTTTTTCATTCATGCAGGTACAGTGGAACAGTATGGACGTCAATAGTGAAATATCTCTGAATCGGTAGCAATAATGTACATTTGGCAGGAAGACTCTCCAATAATTTCAAGGGAGTGATGATAAAGAGATAAAAAAGAGAGTATCCGGATTTTTTATTTATGAACTTCCTTTTTTTGCAAACACAGAGGTTAATTGTTACAATAAAGGAAATAAGCTTGTAAAAAGCATTGATATCGGTAACTGTTTTTCAGCTCAAGGGTAATCATTAACCTGTCAGTCGATGATAGCATCCTTCGAAGATCGCCTGTTAAGTACGCTACGTGCGTTTAATCATATCCTGCATGCTTTTCTTGCCATAGCGCTCGTTTTGGCAAGCATCATGGTGTTGTGGGAGTTTATCATGGCTGTTGTTCATTCATTTGAAATAAATAATCTTGCTCATGGTTTTCTGCAGGCATTGGGAACTCTCTTTATTGTGTGGACACTGTCAAGCCTGATTTCTGCAGAAATCAATTATGTCCAGACCGGGGTGTTTCATGTTGTCGTGTTCATTGAAGTAGCCATGATAACTCTTCTTCGGCAGCTGATCGTTGAACCTGTCCGTACCGTCACTGCCGGTCAGACTTTGGAACAGGCTACCAATACATGGCATTATGGTCTGTTGCTTGCATCCCTTCTCGTTATAGGCATTCTGCACAAACTGGTGACCAGTTCAGAAAAAAAAGGTTCGGATCATGAATCCTCAACATCCAGTTCCAATCTGTCTGATCATAAAAAAATGTTATAAGTCGTATTCGTCCTATATGACCTATCATCCTAACTCTTCAACTTATGATTACCGCCACGACACTCGAATTTCTCACAGACCTGAAAGCCAATAATACCAAGGCGTGGTTCGATGAGCACAAAAAAGAGTATCAGAAGGCGCAGGGTGATGTGTTGGATACCGTTGTAAAACTGCTTGTTGAAATAGCAGGATTTGATGTGGATATTGCAACCTCACATCTTGATCCGAAAGCATGTATCATGCGCATCAACCGCGACATACGCTTTTCAAAAGACAAAACGCCCTATAAAACAAACTTTTTTGCCTTTATCAGCAAGGGAGGCAGGAAAAGTCCCTATGCCGGATATTATCTCCATGTTGAACCCGGAGCATCATTTATCGGCGGCGGTATCTATATGCCCGAAACCGCCATTCTTGATCAGATAAGGCGCGAAATTGATGCCTCTTTCAAAGAGTGGGAATCGATTGTTCGCGACAATGATCTTCTACGCTGTTTCCCTGAAAGCGTCAAAGCTTCAGGCAAATTGGTCAGGCCCCCAAAAGGTTATGACAGCACAAACCCGGCAATAGACTATCTCAAATGCAAAGACTACTACACCCAACGTTTTCTAA
>Ga0364919_10054_pt2 | contig 58285 bp, 59 predicted proteins | sample SorcelJu500001C7_2_FD_206953 | JGI IMG/M metagenome (GOLD analysis project Ga0364919, IMG submission 206953) | Enriched cells from Trout Bog Lake Hypolimnion, Wisconsin, USA - BchlTB.June20.5000.01.C7 | ecosystem: Environmental > Aquatic > Freshwater > Lake > Hypolimnion/Profundal zone | place... | reverse complement strand
TCTGAACCAGTATCACCATCCTCAAGATGTACAAACAATTACGCCATTGCTTGAAGAAGCTGGCCTTAAGCCTATCAATGCCCACGTTGATACCCAAGCTTTAAAATTTGGTACCTTGGCAGCATTAAAAAACTTTGTGCCCTGCTGTTTACGAGGAGTGACTTTCCTAAACTCATTATCGCCAGAGAACAAGGAGAAATTTGTTGCGGATGTTGTTACTACTTATGCTCAAACAAAGTTAAGCCCTAATGGATCCATTGAATGGGATTCTCCTCGACTCGTAGTTCAGGCTGAAAAACAATAGGAAATTTTTGATGAAGAAGATTCTTTTTGTTGCACTCTGCATGCTGCAGCCAGTGGCAATTCTTGCCTCGCAAACATCAGGACCAGAATTTGCTATTATAGATCCTCGCCACATAAAACAAGCGGCCATTATTTTGAGTATTTTACATGATCCTCTCCATCACAGTGGAGAAAAATGGGCCGAAATAGTAAATACCTTAAAATCTTATGATCGCCAACGATCACTCGGTTCATTGCAGAATGCCGTAGTGCAATTCTATAATGGAACACCAGAAGGCACGATGCGAGACATTCAGCTGTATTGTGTCGCTGATGGGTCATCGATTACTCTAGCAAAACGCCGTTCTCGGAGCAGCCCTTTTTAACAGAATAATCTTTTCGGATCGGCCTTTTTAAGATATACTACTAGTATTAATTAATGATCTTAAAGAGGTTGTTCGTATGAAATTAAAACCATTATGTTTAGTGGCACTGGTAATTACCACTGGCCTTTCCGCTCATATGCAACCAGTAATCAGAGAAGGTAAATTCTACTATTCTGACCAAGATACTCATGAGCATATTAATTTAAAAGGCGCTCTCTCATTCTTGGCTCGAAAGATGCTTTCTCCACACCGGTTGATTAAAGCAATGGCTGCCAAATTTTACCAAACTGAAGAACAGAATAATTCTCTTACCCTTTTAAATCCTACCCAAACTAAGCCAACGGCCTATTCACAGGAGCCCCGCATAACCTGGATTGGCCATGCAACTTTTCTCATCCAAAATAACGGCTTTAATATCTTGACCGACCCTATTTTTGGCCCGGTAAAAGCAGGACCCGTTACGCTAACAAAACGGGCAATGCTTCCCGGCATCGCCCCTGAAAATATGCCACCCATTGATGCTATTGTTATCTCCCACAATCATAGTGATCACACCGACACTGATTCATTAACCATGCTGGCACACACCTATGATCCTATTGTTTTTGTTCCTTTGGGTAATAAAGAACTTTTTGAAAGCATGGGTTTTTCTCGCGTTATTGAAAGAACCTGGTGGCAAAACAATACTATCACCAAAGATGATCGTACTCTCACCATTACCTGCCTACCAGCGCGCCATTGGTCTATTCGATTCTCATTAACCAGCTATCGCACATCATTATGGGCAAGCTGGATGATACATTCAGTAGGTCATAACGTCTATTTCGCTGGCGATACTGCCTATGGGCCCCACTTTAAAGAAATCAGCCAAGAGTTTCCGCATATCAATATTGCATTAATGCCTATAGGCCCTACCAGTCTAGGCGAAAATAAACACAAAGAATCGCATGTTGATGCACCGGAATCTATTGATGCCTTCATCGATCTTAATGCTGATTGCTTTGTGCCAATGCATTACGGCACTTTTTTCTCAGGCAAAGATTCTTTAGAAAATCCTATTAATAAATTGCATGCCTATTGGCAAGAGAAGCAGGATGTACTAGCCGACAAGAAGTTGTTATTCGCACGTTGTGGCTTAACTTACCCTGTATAAGCAATACTTTACTTTTCCTGTTTCTTTTTTGAATAATTATGAAAGCTATTTATCTTTCATAATTGTCACAGAAAGGATAGTATGCCCTATAAAGTAGGTAGAAGAACCAAAACTAAAGGCTGGCCCATTCTAAAGCACGAGCGGGGCAAATGGAAAGTTATTGCCCATTCCCGCAGTAGAGAAATGGCAGAGGCCAGCATTCGCGCCCGCCATATGGGCGCCCATAGAAAATGATGTTACTTATTGCAACGACCTGCATTATATTCATCTAAATCAACTTGTTTGCAATAACAACCAAGTCCATTAGGATCGTTTTCAACATATACTGGTTTGTCATCTTCTCGTTTATCACGGAAGCCACATTTTACCGAACAGTAACACTGGCATTCATTATTCATATCGGCACAACTTGCTCCCATGCGACATGAGCCGCTAGAACTCTTCATCGATCTTTTACGCATGCCACCTTTTTCATGAGTCATCATAACGATGCCCGCAACAACAGCTATGCTTAATAGCACCAGCAACAGAGGCTTTTTATTAATCATAAAAACTCCTTTTGGTCTTGAGATCTAAAATATTTCTAATGTTAATTTTAATATTTAGAAAGACCCATAAGATAGAGTTAGAAGAAAACCAGGGAGAAAAGCCTCAGAGATGAGGATTATTCTATTTCGCCGTAAAAATTCTTTGAGCATGGGTGTAATACACAATTAATATAAATGATCCCAAGGCAACACCAAACATGCAATAAAGAAGAGCATCAAAGCCATAGGCTGTTGCAATAAAGCCACCGGCGATAGAAGCAAGTCCATAAAAAATACTACTAATGCCTTCAAATAGTGCCCAACCACCGGCAGGATCTGCTGTTATTTTTTTTGAAAATTCGGCATCAAAAATGGGTTCAGAAAGGGCAACGCCCAACCCATTTAAGCATTGGGAAATATAGAGCATCACCACATTGCTCATGATGAGATAAATACCAACACTTAAGAGCCACAATAACCATCCGCCCCAGAGAAGATGGCGGCTATATTTATGACTTGCAGCAGTATGATGAATGGCAATGGTACCTAATCCGGTGATAATGGAATAAACGGCAATGGCCCAAGAGGTTTCTAAAATGCCACCGCCAATATTTTGTACGAAAAAAGCATAAATAGGAGTCAGAATCCCTTGAGCAAACATTGAGAATGCATAAGCAAAGGTGATGAGGTAGAGAAAATTTTTTTGCATAGTTTTTACTCTGTTAATAGTTAAAGAGATTGAAACTATGCTAGTAATTTTTAAGAAAATTTTAAATAGATTAGAAAAATAGCCCTTCAGCCTTGAGCAATGCTCTCTTTTTTTCTATGCCGCCATTATAGCCCGTTAATGAACCATCTTTGCCAATAATACGATGGCAGGGAATAAAATAAGGGATCGGATTAGTTGCTAAGGCACGCGCAACAGCACGAACTGCTTTTTTATTGCCCACTGTTTGAGCAAGTGCTTGATAGGAAGTAGTAGTGCCCGAAGGAACGTGAAGCAGAGAACGCCATACCTCAATTTGAAATTCGGTGCCCACTAAAAGAAGGGTACTAAAATCGCTATCACTCATTAATCGAGCATCTTTAGCAATACTATCGGTACTAAATATCACTTTATAAATGCCCTTATCGGTTCCCCATATTTTAAGAAGCCCTATTGAACTTTTATAGTAACCAGAAAAGGTAGAATTATGCTGACAGTATTTCTTAAATAATGCAGGAGAAAGGGTGTTAATCGTAATATTCATCATTTCCCATTAAATGTGTAGGAACCTTAATAAAATCTATTATAATGTCTTTGGTTACACTTTTAAACCATCCCAAAGCTGGCAAGGGCTTGAGAATACCCCTTTTCCTACTGGCTTTTTGCCCCCAAATACTATAAGCTTTTCTTTATATGAGCACATGCAATAATGATCTGATCCTTGCCCATTCGTGACTTTTCTTTATCATTGAGAGCTCTTCATATCCATTGCTATGCTAGAAAAAACTATTAAACGAAAGAATTATGTGAATACTTTTGCCGATTTGCCTCTATTACCCGCTCTTAAGAAAAACCTCGATACCTTAGGCTTTACTCAGCCGACTGAAATTCAGGCAAAAGCTATTCCTTTGCTGCTCAATGCAAAACATGATGTTCATGCACAAGCACAAACCGGCACTGGCAAAACCCTCGCCTTTGGCATTCCCTTACTCCATGCCGTAGATCCTTCCATCAGAGGAGTACAGGGCCTCGTTATAGCCCCAACACGGGAATTGGTCTTACAAATTTATGAAAGTCTGCGTGAAGTCTCGCGGCAAACCGGCATCACCATGGAAGCGGTGTATGGCGGCATGCCCATCAATCGGCAAATTGCCAATATCCAACGGGGAGCTCAGATCATTATAGGCACTCCCGGACGCCTCAATGACCATTTACGCCGTAAAACATTAACCTTAAAACATCTTAAGGTTTTGGTCTTAGATGAAGCCGATATTATGCTTGATATGGGCTTTAAAGAAGAAATTGATAGCATTTTAGAACTTGCTCCTTCCGATCGCCAAATTTGGCTCTTTTCAGCCACGGTAGGCGGCGGTATCAAACAATTAATCAAATCTCACATGCACGATGTTCTAACCATAAAAGCAGCCTCAAAAGAGGTAGTCACCCCCCAGGTAAAGCAATATTTTTGTATAGCACCCATGAATAAACGGGTAGAAGTGACTGCTCGCTTTATAGAAGCGGCACCTGATTTTTATGGCATTATTTTTTGCCAAACTAAAGTTCTTACTACTGAAGTTACTGAACAATTAGTCAGCCGAGGATTTAAAGTTAATTGCCTGCATGGCGATATGCGGCAAGCCTTGCGTAATCAGGTAATCAAAGGATTTAAAAATAAAGATTTTACTATTTTAGTAGCAACTGACGTTGCAGCACGTGGTATCGACGTTTCTGATCTTACCCACGTAGTTAATTTCTCTATTCCTATGGAACATGAAAATTATATTCATCGTATCGGTAGAACAGGCCGCGCGGGCAAAGAAGGAATCGCGATTGCTTTAATATCGCACTCTGAAGTATATCGCTTACGCCGCCTTGAAAAAATAGCGCACGTCAAGTTAGAAGAAATGTCGCCACCGCCTCTTGATACTATTATCGCTACTAAAATGGGCGCCGTTTCAGACTTTATCGAACAAGCAAAAAAACCTGATATTCGCTTGTCTCCGGTACACACAGCCCTAAAAGAACTGATCACTTCATTCTCTGAAGAAGAAATTCGCCAATCACTTGCCATTGCTCTGCAAGATAAATTTTTCAAAGACATTGTTCACGAAGATTTAGGCAATGTGAAGACTAGAGGTGGCGATGGCTTAATCCCACAAGAAATTTGCTTAGGATTAGGCCAAGAGAATGGTCTTGAAGAAGATGCAGTGCGCGATTATCTGGCAACTACCTGCAAAGTAACCCCACAAGAGATTCGCAAAGTACGCGTATTGAGAAACAAAACATTCATCGCCATTCCTGAAAATCGATTACATGAATGCATGGATGCTATGCGCGCCAATCCTATTGTGGAACAAAAATATAAAATGTATCTAGTAGAAGATCTTTATCAAAATAAAGATGCGGGATTCGAGGACCGCCCTCGGCGATCGGGTCGTTTTAATGACCGCAGACGAGATAAAAGACGTGATGGTGGCTATCGCGGCAAACGTTAACCAATAAAGGGAGAGTTTATGAACTATGTAATGATAGCATTGATAATGGCAGGGTCTCAGGCCTTCGCCTACAGAGAACTTTTCAATGAAGATCTTTCAAGTTCATCCTGCATGCTTGATGGTTTTTCAGATTCTGATGCCAATCACAATGATGAATATAATACCGATGACAACGCACCACTTACCACTTCACCACTGCTCCCTTCAAAGCCACTGCACACTGAGATTGCACCTATTGTTTCATTAACCCAACCTGCACCAGAATTCACCCGCCACGCAAGTGGTCGCGATCTGCGACGTCGTCGTTCTAGTAGAAATAAAGAGAGTGAACTGTGTGTGCTGTGTGATAGGTCGATGCAAAAAAACCATGCTCCTTCTGCTGCTGAACAAGCTGCAATACAAAGCCAAGAAAATGATTCACATGATCATACTGGCAAGGGCACTACATTATTTGGCATGGAAAAACGGTAGTTATACTTTTCGTTTAAATTTCTTCTCAATCTCGTCAAGCCGTATTAACCAACTGGTTGGCCTTCCATGAGGACAGGTGAAGCGATTATTGGTTTTAATAAGATCATCCAATAGTTGGGTCATCTGAATCATAGTAAGTTCATCGCCCGCTTTTACTGCCGCCTTGCATGCCATCATAGCTCGCATCTCATGATGCACTATTGTTTGCAATTGATCTTTTGCAATACCCGCATGCTCGCCCATAATGCTCGCCGCCTGATGAATAACCTCTTGAAAAGAAATATTTTTTGCTTGTACCGGCGTTGCTACAATTTTGATTTGTGATTGCCCAAACTCTTCTAGTTCAATGCCCAATTCTTTAAATAATCGTTGATGAGTAAGCACTAATGCGCAATCGGACGCCGATAATTGAATAAGCTGAGGAAATAACAGACTAATGCTTGCCGCATCATCAAAGCGGATGCCGAATCGTTCATAGAGTACTCGTTCATGGGCAGCATGCTGATCAACTAGAAAGCAACCCTCAGGATGCTCCAGAATAATATAGGTTTTATGCAATTGGCCAATGATTAAAAAATTTTTTTCAAAACTCTCAAAGCCCTGAGCATCATAAGAAGAAGTAGCTGGCATTGTAGTATGATTGGCAACAGCCAACGATGGTTGATCATGAGTTATTGACGATTGCATCATAAATGGTGGTGGTTCACTTAACAATGCCTGCGGCATTGCCGGCATAGCAAAAGATAAAGGCTTTGGTGGAGCAAATTGAACCGTACGGTTCAACTGCTTTGATACATGAGACTCAAGCGTTTTCTTCACCAAATCTTGCAGCATAACTTCAATAACCCGCGGTTGCAAAAATTGCACTTCTTCTTTACGAGGATGAATATTAATATCAACCTGGGCCTGATCGATGGTAATAGCAATACATCCTGCAGGAAAGCGATCAGCGGGCAGCACATTCAAATAGCCTTTGCACAATGCTTTGCTGAGTCCGCCATTTTTAACCCAACGGCCATTAACAAAAAAGAAAAGCTGCGAACGATCATAGCGAAAATAGTTATGATCGCTGATCAAACCGGTGATAGTAATTTTATCATCATGCGCAACCGTAATCATATGTTGCGCCATGCGATGATCCCATAATTGCAGAATTCTATCAGATAGCGCAGTCACCGGCGGACAATTAAAAAGCTCTGAACCATTCAATGACAAGCGAAAATGAACCTGTTGATAAGAAAGACAAAAGGCCTGAAATAAACTTACTATTTGGCGCCATTCAGTATCATTTGTTTTTAAAAATTTTTTTCGTGCTGGCACATTATAAAAAAGATCACGAATACTGATATCAGTTCCTGATGCACTCGAAACTGGTTCTTGGCTTACCACAACACCATGTTCTAGAATCACCTGAGTACCATGACTTGCATCATGTTCACGGGTAATCAATGTTACTTTACTGATTGATGAGATACTTGAAAGCGCTTCACCTCGAAAACCAAAAGTAACTAAATTGGCAAGGTCATGAACACTAGTGATTTTACTGGTTGCATGATGCAAAAAGCACAGCCGCGCATCTTCTTCACTCATCCCACAACCATTATCAACAACCCGAATAAGGACCTTACCTGCTTCTTCTATAAAAATAGAAATCGATGATGCGCCAGCATCAAGGGCATTTTCTACCAGTTCTTTAACGACATTGGCAGGGCGTTCGACTACTTCGCCAGCGGCAATTTTTTGGGCTTCTTGAGCAGATAATTGTTTGATTCGTGCCATGATGATTTTCATTTAAGATGAAGAATAATACACTAGCATAAGGAACATTGCCTTACTTTGCAAAACAAAACATACTAGTAATGTCATTATTTTCAGGAGCCATTAAGGAATTCTTATGAAATTAAAAATAGTGGTTTTAACTATGCTCACCTCACTTTCTTCACTTCTCTTCGGCCTCGATCGCGCTAATGAAAAGAAAATATTAGAAACACTCCAAGTAGGCATACAAATTCCTGGCAGTTGGGTGAGTGACTGGCGCACCTGGGTCGAAGGTCTTAACAAACTTGGTGCTTTTAAACAGCCACGCAATCAAATGCGCACCCTACAACACGTCGATCGTCCTTTGCATACCGCCTTTCCCGGTTTGAATGCCATTGATCACGTGAGCTTGTGCAGCTTGCCAACGCCATTAGTTAAACTTAATTCTTTAAGCACTGAACTTCGTCATCCGATTTATATTAAATGTGACGATCAAACTGGCGGCCGGGATGAACAAGGCAATTTTAGATATGGCGGCAACAAACGAAGAAAATTAGAATATCTTGCCGGCAATGCACTGGCTCTAGGTTGCACTGATTTTATAACCTTTGGCTGTGCTGGTTCTAATCATGCTCTCTGCACCAGTCATGTCGCACGTGAATTAGGATGCCAAGCCCATTGCCTTTTAGCACCACAACCAAATTCAACCGTAGTCCAGCAAAATCTTCTTTCTCATCTGATTGCTGGCAGCGACCTTCATTATCATATGGTGCGCTCCTTGCGTTGCACTCATGCTGTTTTGATGTGGCTTGATATCTATCATACTAAAGGGACGTTCCCGTATGTTATTCCTACTGGCGGCTCTAATGAAATTGGCACCTTGGGTTTTGTGAATGCTGGTTTTGAGTTAAAAGAACAAATTGATCAGGGTATTATGCAAGAGCCATCGCGTATTTATGTTCCTTGTGGCAGTTGCGCAACCACTCTTGGATTGGCCTTAGGTTGCAAACTTGCAGGGATTCGTTCAACCATTGTTGCTGTTGGCGTAGAACCAGAAGATGAGCCCCATCTTTTTAGAAATAATATGACTATTCTTTTGCAAAAAACCTTAGCCCTTATGCAATCGTATGATGCTTCAGTGCCTAATCTCAGCATTGATGATTTAACTATCGAAATCCGTACTGATTTTTCAGGCACTAACTATGGTCTACTTACTCCTGAAGGTCGTCAAGCAATGAACATAATGGCACAGCTAGAACAACTGAATCTTGATGGTACCTATACTGCTAAAGCTTGCGCCGCTATGATCTGGGATGTGCAGAATAATAAAGTTCCTGCTGATGCACCAGTGCTTCTTTGGAATACCTATTGTGGATTATTAAATCAAGAACAACTCAAGAGTGTTTCGCATGAGAAGCTTCCCCATGCATTGCAGCACTATTTTCACGATCCGGTGCAATAGGTAGAGCAAAAATTAAGTAAAGTAAGTTTTTGATCTTTCGCAGATAGCGTAACTTTTCTTCTAAAATATAATTTTGTTTTTTGTCCCTCGGTCCTTCCCTGGACGTGGGGGCAGGGGACTTTCATTGTAAAAGTCCCCCACCACCCCCTGTACACCTGGCTGCGCCTGGACGCCTAGCACGCTCGCAAGCGAGACCATCTCCAGCTATCAACAATAGCTGTCGAGTTGGCTGGCTCGCTCAACGGAGTACCTTTAGTAAATAAAGAACCGACTCGCCCCGCGCGTGACACGATGTCGGTTTAGACATCGGGGCCATGCGGGGCGCTAGTTTCTCGAGCGTGAAGTAAAAAAAATCTGATTGCGCGACTTGTGTGAAACCTCTTCAGCTCTTGTAAGGAGATGAGAGGTTGAGGTTCGCGCAAATAGGAAGATTCCAAAGAGGGAACATCTTTGGTGTATAGGGGTGCAGGGGACTTTTACAAGAAAGTCCCTTGCCACACGTCCTGTGAAGGACAAGAAATAAAAATAAAAAAACATATTATAAGAACAAAAAACTATTTTTAAAAAAAGCTCTTCTATTACTAAGTAGGCAGTTATCTAAACCTCCTTGCTTAGGAGGATTTGCCAGATCTTAAATAGTTACTAGACTATAAGCTATCATCAAAACCCTGTATGTTAAGCGTTTAACCATGGAAAAACACTACAATAATCAGACTGCTGAAGCCCAGGCACAGCAGTTATGGGAATCTGAAAAGACCTATACGCTGCCAACCAGCGAAGCGCCTTTATATTCTATCGATACCCCACCGCCAACGGTATCGGGTTCTTTGCATATCGGCCACGTGTTTTCTTACACACAGACCGATATTATTGCCCGCTATAAACGACTGCAGGGCTTTCGTGTTTTTTACCCTTTTGGCTTTGATGACAATGGGTTGTCCACCGAACGCTATGTAGAAAAAAAGCGGGGTGTTAGTGCCTATAAATTAGGCCGTTCAGAATTTATTAAAGTATGTTTGCAAGAAACTCAAGAAGCTGAAAAAGAATTTATCACTCTCTGGCAACGATTAGGGCTCTCAGTTGACTGGAATATGTGTTATTCCACTATCTCTGAAATGAGCCGCAAGATTTCCCAAGAATCATTTATAATCTTATGCAGAAAAGGCTTTATCTACCGTAAAAATGAGCCCGCTCTCTATTGCACCGCCTGTCGCACCTCAGTAGCCCAAGCCGAACTTGATGACGCTCAAAAGCCTTCTACGTTTAGTGATCTTGTTTTTAAAGATAACCATGGCCATGACCTCATTATCGCCACAACGCGCCCCGAATTATTACCATCAGTGGTAGCCGTTCTTTACCACCCCAATGATATTCGTTACCAGTATCTTGAAGGCAGAAAAGCGTTCGTGCCACTGTTTGGCCAAGAAGTACCGATACTGCCTGATGAAACGGTGGTCAAAGAAAAAGGAACTGGCCTGGTGATGGTCAGCACCTTTGGTGATAAAACTGACGTTTTCTGGTTTAAGAAACATAATTTGCCCTATCGACCAATGATTGATTTCGGTGGTATTTTTATCGAACAAGCGGGAATACTAGCAGGATTAACAGTCTTGCAAGCGCGTGCAAAAGTTTTAGAAGAACTGCAAAAGGCAGAACTTATTCGTGAGCAAAAACCAATAATGCATTCAGTAAATGTTCATGAACGCTGTAAGCGAGAAATTGAATATTTAATGTTGCCACAATGGTTTTTAAATATTCTCGAACACAAAAAAGCTTTGCTTGCTGCTGCTGATAGTATTGCTTGGTATCCAAGTTATATGAAAACCCGCTATACCAATTGGGTTGAAAATCTGAGCTGGGATTGGGGACTCTCTCGCCAGCGTTTTTACGGCATTCCCTTTCCTGCTTGGCATTGCAAAGCCTGTGGTGAAATTATATTAGCAGAGGTACACCAATTGCCCATTGATCCACAAGAAGTGCCTTATCCTGGCGGCACATGCCCGCGTTGCAAAAGCACCGACATCGTTCCTGATACTGATGTTATGGATACTTGGAATACGTCATCGTTAACTCCTTATCTGAGTTACGCATTATTTGATCATTCGGGCAATGATGTTTTTGAAAATGCATTGCAAAGCAACTTTTTACCGATGAGTATGCGCCCGCAAGCCCATGATATTATTCGTACTTGGGCATTTTACACCATCACCAAAACCTGGATGCATCATGGCATAATCCCCTGGGGTTCAATAGTAATTTCAGGCCATGTTTTGAGTAGCGAAAAAGAGAAATTATCCAAATCAAAGGGCAATGCAACCCTTACCCCTCAATCATTAATTGATCAATTTTCAGCCGATGCCATTCGCTATTGGACCGCCTCCGGCGCTCTGGGCACTGATGTTGCTTTTTCTGAAGCACAAATAAAAATTGGTCAACGATTGATTACCAAATTATTTAATGCATTTCGTTTTATTAGTGAACATACTGCTGATGTTGATATGAAAAAGGCCCCACAGTCCTTTGGTACTATTAATGAATGGGTCCTTGATAATGCCACTCAGACCTTCGAGCGCTACAAAACAGAATTTGAGCGCAATGAATTTAGTTTAGCACTTGATTGGATTGAGAAATTTTTCTGGCAAACGTTTTGCGATAATTATATTGAATTAGTTAAAGATCAATTATTCAATCCTGACAAATATGATGCCTCATTGGTTGCTGCCACGCGCTGGACGTTATATCATGTAGGCTTGCGCATTCTACAATGGTATGCACCTTTTATTCCGTATATTACTGAACATTTATATCAGGAATTATATAAGAATAAGATTGGCATTTCATCACTGCATATAACCAATTTTGCTGATACACAAACTTCCTATTTATATCCTTCCAGTGCTCAAACCATGCACAGCTTAGTAACTATCATCGCACAAGTACGCCGCTTAAAAACAGAACGACAATTATCATTAAAAACACCATTAAAAACATTGAATATTTGCCTAGCCTCAGAAAAATTGGGCATCGAACTTGCTGAGCATGAGCAATTATTGCGCGGCGTTTGCCAAGCTGAAAGCATTTTATTTACTACACAATCGCATCCGATCGCATTAGAGCAAGATGGCGATATCTGGCATACCTATGTTACCTTAGAGTAAATGGAACATGATAACGATTAAAAACAGCCAACGTCGCATTACGATTGATACCAAGCTCCTGCACCACCAAGCACAAACTATTCTTGATGCACTGCATTATAGTGATTTTGACTTAGGCATTTTGCTGACCAGTGAACCAGCAATACAGAAACTCAATCGTGAACATCGCCAACAGGATAAACCCACTGATATTTTATCATTCGCTTATCATCCTAATGCAAAGCCAGGCAAACGCATTCAGGCAAAAACCGCTGAAGACAAAAATCTGGGCGATTTGATTCTGTGTCCTTCGTATATTCAAAAAGATCTGCCACGGTGGAACCAAAGTTTTGATGAGCGCATGAAAGTGTTATTGGTCCATGGCATCTGCCATTTGCTCGGCTATGATCATATCGAAGATGAAGATTATAAGGTTATGCAGCGGTTAGAGAAAAAGTTACTGAAAAAAATTTAATGTTTCTTTCTTAAATCTAATTTTCTTCCAATAATATAATTTTTATTATTTATTTCTCGGTCTTTGCAGACAGCAGCAGGAGATGTTTTCGCAAACGCCTCCTGCACCTCCGTGCTCCAGGCTGTGCCTTGGATCCCTCAGCACGCTCGCGAGCCAGCAACCTCGACAGCTATCAACAATAGCTGTCGAGGTTGCTGGCTCGCTCAACGGATGACCTTTAGTAAATAAAGAACCGACTCGCCCCGCGCGTGACACGATGTCGGTTTAGACATCGGGGCCATGCGGGGCGCTAGTTTCTCGAGCGTGAAATACAAAAAATCTGATTGCGCGACTTGTGTGAAACCTCTTCAGCTCCTGCAGGGAGATGAGAGGTTGAGGTTCGCGCAAATGGGAATCCAAGGGAACATTGGCGCCCAGAGGTCCAGGAGACTTGGGCGAGCAAGTCTCCTGGTACATCTCCTGCATTTATTATTTTATGGGCATTATTGCTATCTTATTCCACGATGGAACGCCATATTCACTATCATAAGTCATCGTATACATACAACAAAGAAACGCCATTAAAAACGTGCCTACTCTTATTAAGAAATATTCTCGAGGAATAGTAGCAAAGCCACTAAACAATGCGACTGAACTGATAAAACCGACAATGCGCCGCAGAGTATCGCGATCTTTGAGCTGTGCTTCCATTTTTAAACGCTCAATAGTTCTTTCTTGGGTACAATAGGGCAGCAATTGCGCAGGCATTGGTAACATTCGAGCCGAATTTCCTTGCATGCCCATTGAAGAACTATAAATAACAAGAGTAAAGGCTGTCATTAGAAAAAACTTCATACTAACTCCTAGTAAATAGGGAGAGATATTACTATAAGTAGCACAAAATCTTAGCGCATATAAAGTTTCTATAACCCGGAAAATGCTGTCTTGCATTAATGAAGAATATCAACAATCGCTTGGACATCCTAAACAACAACATGTTAGAGCGCTCATGCATAACCCCGCAAAAATTTTATCATAGGGATTGGTGTTAGGACAATACTTCGCCACACACACAGAAGCCCCAAAAGATGCTGCTCCCGCTGCAACAAGTGCTGCTTGGGCAATTTCTCGACGTCGACGAAATTGAGCTTCTTGTCGAGCACGCGTCTCCCAGTGATAGGGATCTTGCATTGTAACGGGACCTTGGCTGACTACACTTCTATGAACCACATCACCTGTATTTTTTTTCTTCTCTTCCCTTGCTAGAGCTCTTTCCCCTTCTTTAGCCCTTCGCGCTGCATCTATTACACGGGCACGCTCTTCTTGTGGAGATAACTGTCTGGTAGTGATTGGAACCAACACTATTCCCTTTTCATTGAGAACTTTACGAGCTGCCTCGTAAGCTCCATCTTCCTCTTCCACTAAACCTGTTTCCATACCCAATAATGATAAATTTACGAATAATGTCACGAATAATGTCATTGATAATACTATGCGGAACTTCATACTAACCTTTCAATGTAAACAAGAACAAACATAATAACATCTTACTCCGTTGAGCGAGCCAGCAACCTCGACAGCTATTGTTGATAGCTGGAGATGGTCTCGCTTGCGAGCGTGCTAAGGGATCCAAGGCGCAGCCTGGCGCACGGAGGTGCAGGAGGTGTTTGCGAAAACATCTCCTGCTATACTCACTTATTCTTGCCACGGTGCTTTTTGATCACAGCCCAACCAACAACACAGTAGAGATGCCGCCGCTAAGAGCACACCTTTTATAGGCTCCTGACAAAGATAATATAAAGAACCGCCTGCTGCTGCACCACCGATTATCACTGCACCCGCGCGATCCACGAGACTTGGTGTATTCCGTTGATTGTATCCATGCTCTACTTTATGAACAGGAATAACATAAGCGGTGCCATCAGATAGTAACAATGCACGCCCATCGCCGTATTCGAAGGACATTAATCGCACTCCACGATCACTAACCCGGGCAATGCGCGGTCTTAACCCATTATTATCTTGCATTGCCATTAATGAGATTGTTGTAAAAAATAATAATCCCAATATTTTCATAAATTTCTTCCTCATAATCTCTTATGCACCATCCGTCGCAAACCACTTCCCCATAAAAGAAGTAGTGCGGAAAGAGCAAGGAGTGCTACTGCTGATACATTCTCTCCCTTAACAAAGCAATGCTTGACTGCCCCTATCAGCAAAAATCCTGTTAGCATGCAACCAAAGTCAACACATTCATTATTCAGCCTATATCTTGCTTGGAGTAGTGTTTCTTGGACTATTGGTCCTTCTGATGCTTTTAGTAATGAGTGCCCTTTAGACTCCATGCCCATTAATGCTATACCTATAAACAATGAAATTATTAATAGGTAAAATTTCATAAACTAACTCCTTTATTTAATGATAAAGATCTTTGATCAGTTTATTCCCTTCAAAAAGTAAAGTGACTTACTACGTACACTATTGCAGCACTCAGAAGGCTATACGTCATCACATCATCAAATGATATAGGTGGATTAGCTTCTTTTTGTTGCACCAATGACACACGATGTGCTGCCACACTTGGCCCTTGCAACCTTTTGGTATGAGGAGCATTAATGGTGCCCCAGCGCACTTCTGTTGAAAAACCTTTTTCACATTGCACATGCTTTTCCATCGCTCCAAGAGATAGGTTAATACATAGTGCAAAAACAAATAATAATTGAAGTTTCATAATATCCTTTATTAATGGTGTCTTCTTTGCCTCCAATAATCACCGCAAGCGAATAGAATTATAGCGGCATCAATCAAAAGAGGCCCTAAGACATCATAATGTCTTACCGAGAAAATAACACCACCCACACTAAGCACACCAGCAACTATCATCGCCGCCTTTCCACACTGCTGTGCACAATTATCTCTCGCTTCTGGCATCAAAGCTTCGATATCATGATGTTCTCCTGACCCTTGCAGCCGGAATGGCCTACCACTATCCTCCATGCCAAAAAGAGGCATGCTCATGAAAAAAATTGCAGAAAATAATATTCTATACCTAGTCATAACATTCTTTATTCTTTATCATGCGACCCACAACAACGAGCCTCATAAACACATAATACAGCACTAGCAAAAAGCATCACGCTCCCTACTTTAGGGCATGAAGAAGCCAAGAGCGCTGCACCACCTAAACCTAGTGCGGGAACTATATTGGTAAGGCAATTATTTTCAGGAGGGGCAACGGGATCATCTTCTTGTTTAACTGGGGTAGGCTTCACAATGGGATCGTCCATGCTAGCAAGAACTGAAATGCTTTCCCGGTGATCAGCAATCGCTTTCTTAAATCTTTCTTCATCGATTTCCAAAGGCCTTTGCGGCCGGTGCTCTGGAAGATATATTACCCCTCTTGCACTAGAACGTTTTTTCTTCGTAGACTTCTTCATTGCACATAAAGAGGGAGTCATAATAAGAACACTGATAAATAATAAGAAGTGAATTTTCATGCCATTCCCTAGTTTTTATCACAACAACCACAACCATATATGCAGCAAACGAGTGATGAGATCATTATCGATACACCAAGCCAGGGATTATGAGGAAGGAGCAACACACCACCAACACCGGTTACAGAACCACCCCAAATCAAACGACAGTCTTCCTGCGGCTCTTCTTGATGGTGATGGGAGGATCTTGGTCGAAGGACCGCAACAACATCATGCTCAATCATTGAGGCGGGCACTAAAGCTGTAATCTGTTCCGCTTCAGCAGTTCCTGGCCTATAAAATCTTTTTGGTTTTATACCAAGTGCAATAAGTTTCTGCTCTCCCGCTTGGGTAAGACCAAATCGTTCACCTGAAAGATATTCTTCTTCTTTCCGTATCTGTTCTTCTTCGGTTAGTTCTCTTTTGTTCTCACGCCTTTCCATGCCATAAAGAGATAGATTCATAGAAACAGCACCGATAAATAATAATAAATAAAATTTCATACCGTCCTTCAAAGGTTATGCATTATTTTTGCCATTAACAGTAGTGATATAAGTGATGCAGGAATGCCTATCCGTGGGCATTCAACTATCAAAATGACCATGCTAGCCACATACAGTGCCATCAAGTTCCAAAATAATGCCAGAGGCCAAAGTGATTGAATATTTTGCTTTAATGCTTGCATATGTATTCCATGGGGATCTATCGCAAGGAGTCGGCTTCGCACCGCTTGTATATAACCTGGCTGTTGATCCCGTCTATCCTCCATGCCAAAAAGAAAAAAGGGCATTATGCTCATAAAAACAAATAATGATAAGCAAATTCTCATATTAGTCCTCTACACAGCACTATTTCTCCAATGATGCTTTATATGCTTGCTCCATCCGCACCATTGCATAAGACACCGCACAAAAAGGAATCTTTGGACCATAAAAATTAAAATAACTATCGCCATCATTAGCATTGAGTTCTTTTACCAGCTTGTTCTCTACCGGCAATCGCGAAGTTATAATCGTTACAACAGCATGGTCTTTATCTTTAAATTCTCTATCAATAATTTTCTGAAGTTGTTTTTTAGTAGAAAGCTGAATAAAATCACTATCGTTTGCTCCTCGCACAATAGCCCGATCTTTTTCACTTTTTCGCCACTCTTGTAACGTCAATACCTTATAAAGAAAATAAGGCTTGCTATCTACTGCTCCATCCGATTCTTCTTGCGGTGATAATGCATACCCTGTCTCTACTACAGACAGAGCAGCGGCAAGCCTCGCTGAATATTGTCCAGAACTCGGCTTCTCAGCACCAAAAAGAGATATATTTATAACACTTAACAATAATAATAAGTAAAATCTCACGCTAGTCTTTCAAAGATTTATAGTGATGCTCGATATTCTTCTCTCTTATCTACCGCTTCATGAGGAATCTCTGCGTGATATAAATGCCAGTATTTCTGACCATTTTTAGGATAGAGTTCATGTTCCAACCTTCCTGATCCAGGAAGCTTAGAGACATCAATTTTTAAAACTACATGGTCTATATCTTTGAATTTTCTCTCAATAGTATCTGTTAGCTGTTCTTCAGTGGAGAGATGAATAAATGTAGTATCATTGGGACCACGTACAATCTCTTTCTTTCTTGCACTTTGCTCCCATTCTTCTCGAGTCAGTATCTTATAAAGATGACGCGGGACTTTTTGTGTCATATTTTCACATCCTACAGTAACAAGAGGGCACAATAATAATACAATAGCTAACAATCTTTCATGATATTCCTTCTTAACATTAATTTATGGCCCGTATGGATTCGATACAATTTCTCGCAGAAGCTCGAAATCACTCACCACGAACGGGCCTAGCCCTTGAACCGTTCGCCCTGAGTGTTTTACGAAGCATAGCGAAGTAAAATGTATCGAACGGGTACGGTTCAAATATTTGTTACCAATTTTAGCTTTGTTTTGCCAAAAATCCTAGAGCATGGCGCATTAATTGATCAAAGGGAACTGTGTGAGAAGGGTGCTTTTCATTAATATAATGCATTGCAGCCGTAATCTCTTGTTTGGAATAATGTAATGACTTGAGTACTTGGGCAACATTGTGCCGCACACTGGTAGGCTCTGAATCATCAATAACAACGCCCCCTTGGTCAACCAGTTTTGCAACTTTATGTTTTAAATGCACCATTAATTGTTCTGCTTTTTTGGGACCAATCCCATTAATGGCACTCAAGGCACTTTCATCAGCACTTTGAATAACGTTCAAAAAGTGAGTGGGCGTCATCTGCGATAAAATGCTCAAAGCAATTTTAGGACCAATACCAGAGCAACTAACAATCAGGGTAAACAAGGTCCGCTCAAAAGCGGTGGCAAAACCAAAAAGGCTGGGGCCATTCTCTTGATTCCAATGGGTTGCAACAAATAATATAATCGACTGGCCATTGGAAAATTTTTGAGCATTAGGAACGTGCACTCCGTAGCCTACTCCTTGCACATCAAGGGTTAAGGATTGTTCAGTAACTTCTACTATTGCTCCAGAAAGACGCGTAATCATTCAGTATCCATTTCATTTTGCATTGCAACAGGGATTTTTTTCTTGATGCAGAATGATGCTAATCTCACCATTATTTTCAAGAAATGCCTTTTCAATTCTCTTAATATTATGCCCGCCCCCTTTTTGACGCAATGCTGAAAGTATATCGCTTTCAGTAATAGAATGGCTGCGCATTGCATCCCACTGAACAACGCCCTCAAGCACTAAGAGTTGCGGCGAGCCCTTGAGAAATTTTTCCCACCGATGAGAATAAAAAGAAAGCTTGGTAAACAATAAATTGCAAAAGAAAAGCACCAAACTCATGCCAACAACCGCAAAGAAAGGCGCATTGCCAGTAATGGCTGTGGCCAACAATGAACCAAGTACCATATAGAGCACAAAATTAAATTGAGTTCTGACCCCAATAAAGCGTTCATTAAAACGTACTAAGCCCAGTGCGCCTAAATAGATGAGCAATCCACGCATGCTCATGTGAAAAATAGTAATAGAGGTTTGTTCAATACCCAAGAATAGATCTAATAAAGAATAGAACGTCATAGCATTACTCCTGTTTTATTATCAGATCCTATCAGTCCTAATGTCTTAAAAAATAGATTTTTATTGCAGACCGCGGCCTACTTTTGATTTTCTATGAAAAAAGACTAAGGATACCTGTATGAAAAAAACATCGTCTCTCTTTGCCGGACTCCCCCAAGAAGTGCTCGATAAACGTAAAAAGGTGGCACAACCTTCATTTATTCCTCCCATGCTTGCAACACTAACTAAAAACTATTTCTCTAAAAATGATTGGATTTATGAGCACAAATTTGATGGCGTGCGTTGCTTGGCATTTAAAAAGAATGGAGTAGTTACCTTACTTTCACGTAACGATAGAAAAATGAATATTGAATATCCTGAATTAGCACAAGCCCTCGAACAACAATCGGCTGATAATTTTATTATTGATGGAGAAATTATTGCTGAAAGCGAAGGCGTCTCTGATTTTGAATTATTGCAAGGGCGTATCAATTTGCGCAGCGAACAGCATATTAAACTCAAAGAACAAGAAGTCCCTATTTTTTATCGCATCTTTGATCTCGTGTATGTTGATGGCTATGATGTTCGCCCACTGCCCCTATCGGCCCGTAAATCTATTTTAAAAAAACTCCTGCGCTTTAATAAAATTTTAACTTACACCGAACACAAAGTGGGTCAGGGCATTACACTATTTAAAAAGGCATGCAAATTAGGTTGGGAAGGGCTTATTGCAAAAAAATTCGATAGTCCTTATGTTGGCGTTCGTTCACCCAATTGGTTGAAATTCAAATGTTTCATGCAACAAGAATTAGTTATTGGTGGCTATACCATGCCCCAAGGATCGCGTAAATATTTTGGTGCATTACTAGTTGGTTACTATGATAAACACAAAAAACTACAATTCGCCGGCAAAGTAGGCACTGGCTACAGTGCAGCCACCTTAGAACTGCTCGGCAAAAAAATGAAGCGCCTTAAGGCAGTACGATGTCCTTTTAGCAACTATGATGGCACCGAAAGAAATATCCAATGGGTCAGGCCAGTATTAGTCGCAGAATTTGAATTTGCTGAATGGACTCGTGGCGGTAAGCTGCGCGTTGGGCGGTATAAGGGATTGAGAACTGATAAATCCGCTAAACTGGTTGTTCAAGAAGTTCCTAAGGCAATTGGGCTTGTCTGAACCGTACCCATTTATAAAAATCCATATGGATTCGATACAATTTCTCGTTACACTCGAAATCACTCACCACGAACGGATTTTTTCCGTCCCGTTCGCCCTGAGTGTTTTACAGAGCGTAGCGAAGTAAAATGTATCGAATGGGTACGGGACACAAATCCACACGGGGACCATTTGTTCAGGGTAGTTGTTTATTTTTTTCATTAAATTGATAAAATTATGGAGTTTTGATCGTTAATTTCGGCAGGCTAGATAATCATCTAAGGATTTTTATGCATACATCAAAAGTGTTAACCTCTTGTGTACTATTTTTATCAGTAGCATCGCTTTATGCTATGGAAATAACAATATTCCCACCTCATACCTTACTAAAACCTATAGAAATCCGCATCATGGATATGCGGCCCCTAGCTGGCGCTTCACTTCTGACCGTGGAAAGCGAATTTCCCGGTACATTGCTTGCTAAGCTAGCCGAAGAGTATAGCGAAAAAAAACATATATCAGTTTGGGAGGATACTTGTGCGCAAAGACAAGCAAAGAATGCTACGCAAGCGCTCAACAAAATATTACAGCATGCACGCCATGGATTATTATGGCGAGCTCAGATTCATCTCATGCAAGAAGCCTTCAAGCGAGTACAAGCAAAAACTGCTACCGAGCAGGACGCACTACATGCCGCCTGGTATTTCGATTTAGACGCAAGTGATATAAGCCTAGTAGAACATTATAATCACAATTACGGAGCAACAAACTGGTTTTCAACAAAGGTTGATGCTCTTTTAGCAGAAGCCCCTAAACATATTAAGACAATAGCTGCAGAACAACAAAGTAAGGAGCGACGTGCCGCCTATCTGACCATGTGGGATCATATCCACACACTTTCAAAGCGGTCTATTACTGATGCAAAAGAACTTAATATAGATCTTAATGGAAGAATTGTTTATAACCCTGTTGTTCCAGAAAATCCTCCGGTGGCCCAACAGTGAGGAATACATTGGTCTACCCAATCCCCAGGGGAGTGGCCTTGACTTTTGGCCAGAGCACCGATACATTGCTATCTGTTATAGATCTAGTAAGCTCTTTTACATAGTAGAATGCGCGGAAATAGCTCAATTGGTAGAGCGTTGCCTTGCCAAGGCAAAGGTTGCGGGTTCGAGTCCCGTTTTCCGCTCCAGTCTGCGCCTACGTGGGTTAAAGCTGCGAAGAACGAGCACGGCTACGCCTGGCTGTCGCCATCCTTCGCTCATTTAAGGAAGATTGTATTGAAATCATTTTCATAAGCCTGCGTTAGCCCGGCGTAGCTGAAAGCGAAGACGGGGACTCATGCAACGTAGAAAACAACTTTCTTCGCCACTGCAGTCTTTTATTTGCATCATTGATTACGGCACATTTTATAATCCATAATTAAAACATATATGTTATTTCATAACACAAAACACAAAGGTTTTTATTGCGCATGAAGTCATTAATGGAAGAAGCGAGTACGCTTGTTAAAGCTATTGAAAACGCTTGGAATCGCGCTGGTAAACCGCAAGAATTTACCGTTAAAATTTTGGAATATCCTGAAACAGGATTTCTTGGTCTGACCACCGTTAAGTCAGCTAAAGTTGCCTTATTCTTTACTGAAAGTGCAAAACCGGAGGCACCGCGTCAACGACGTGAGCCGCAAGTACGGCCAATTCGTAATGATCGCATTAATACATCATCAACGCCTCGCCCGCCACGGCAAGAGCGTCCACCACAACGGGATAACCGCCGCGATCAGCAGCGACCATATGATCGTTCTCATTATGCCAACCGCGATGAATCTCGATCGGTCAATCCTGAGCGCAGCGAACGGCCAGCATACCAAGAACCTCGGGAAGAACGTCCATCATGGACTACAGACATGGTCAATGCCGCACAAGAATGGCTCAAAGAAACATTAGTACTCACTGGCTTAGCAGAAGCTGCCATTAAGGCTCATGTATCTCAAGGCTTTCTCAAGTTGATTGTTGATCGTCCAGTAGCTGATGATCCACGCCAAGAAGAAATGCTATTAAAAAGCTGGGCTAATTTAGCATTTGATGCTGTTCAGGAAAAATATAAACAACCCCTGCGCGGTCTTCGTTTGGTTGTTGAAAGCAAGCGGAATTAAAGCATAATAAATGGTTATTTGGGGGTTTTTTTGAATATCATCACTACTGATGAACAGATTATTATTGCTCAATGCACGCCTTCAGGCACCGGAGCTATTGCTTTACTGCGCATCAGCGGACCAGGTTCTTTTGAATTAGCTCAAGAGATGGGCCGATTAGCCACCGGGCAACTCATAACCCAGGCTCCATCACACACTATTCATCTCGGATGGATTCTTGATGAGCAGGGCACACCCATTGATCAGGTTATGTTCCTTGCTATGCGAGCACCGCGCACCTATACCGGCCAAGATGTTATAGAGATTACCTGCCATAACAATCCTTTTATCATTGAACATATTATTGATCGCGCACTTTTTTATGGCGCTCGCATTGCACAAGGGGGCGAGTTCACCCGCCGCGCCGTTCTTAATAATAAAATCGATCTGGCCCAAGCAGAAGCAGTCAATGAATTGATTCATGCAACCACTCAAATGGCACTTAAAAAATCACTTTCCCAACTGCAAGGCACCTTATCAGCCTGGTTTGTAATTCTAGAAGAGCAACTCACTAAAGCATTAGCACTTTCAGAGGCCAGCTTTGAATTCATCGATGAAGAAATGGAATTTGGTTCTATTATTGTTCAGATCATTACTGAGCTTAAAATGTCGCTCGCGCAGCTTAAAAAAAGTTTTGATAAACAACAGCATATTCGCCAAGGAATTCGCATTGCCCTTTTAGGTTCAGTCAATGCCGGAAAATCATCACTCTTTAATGCATTGCTTGGCAGTACCCGCGCTATTGTTACCAATATTGCAGGCACCACGCGCGATACGATCGAAGCAGGCCTGAATAAGCAAGGCAATTATTGGACTTTGGTTGATACCGCTGGATTACGGCAAACGGATGATATCATCGAGCAAGAAGGAATCAAACGATCGGGGCAAGAAGCACATAAAGCCGATATTATCATTTTGGTTATTGATGCAAGCAGAGTAATGAGCGCCCAAGAAGAATATCTGTATCAAGAACTTTATAAGCAATATCAGCATAAAATGGTAATCGTCTATAACAAAACTGACAGCGCATTATCTTTATTGCCTCTTGAATCATTAAAAGACGGGGCGCTGCATCTTTCAGCAACAGAACAACAAGGCATTGATCAGCTTGAATTGGTACTTAAAGAAAAAATAGAACAGCTTTTTGCCACCATCGATTCTCCTTTTTTGCTTACTAAACGACAATACAATGTGTTATTGAGTCTTGAGCAAAAACTTTCTCAGCTGCAAGAAAAATTGCAGCCGCCCATTTCTTATGAGCTGCTTTCTCTTCACCTGCAGGATGCTTTAATAGAAATAGCAGAACTGACGGGCAAATCCATTAGCGAGGCGGCTATGGATAAAGTGTTTCAAGAATTCTGCGTGGGCAAGTAATAGCTTAAATTTCTACTTCTTCAGTAGCGCGTGGCGCTCCACAGGCGCTGGCAACCGCTTCGGCTGAAATAACAAAAGGACATTTGGCAGTCCAGCTATCATTGTTAATTAGTAAGTCACTGCTGGCAGTAGATGTTATTAAAGGAGGTAACTGCTCTACTTCCAAGACGCGTTTATCATTTTCACTAACACGATAACGACCAAACTCAGTAATTTGACGATTATACATTTCACCATGAAGCCATAATGCAATCATAGGTGAAACTGGCTTCCGCACTGAACGAAATACTAATAAAATAAAATTTTCTTTTTTGAACAAGTCAGCTTTTACATTGGCATTGATTGAACCAGTAATGCTCAATTTACGTTCTGTTTTTATTGTTATCGGATCTTGTCCTGGTATTTCACAGCTACTACCTGCTGGCATGGCAACTACAACCGTATAATGAAGCTTAGATTTAAGGCCATTAATAAGCGTTAATTCAGCTCTTTGAGAATCCTGCATAGCATACAGTGAACCCATGGTAGCGCATGCTAGAAAAAAAGTTATTTTTGTCATAAAAACTCCATTGTGGGGATGAGAAAGCCCGACACTCGGGTCGGGCTTAAACTAATCTATATGTTCTACAATAGCATGATTATGCTGCTGGTGCAATTACTCGTACTTCTACGCGGCGGTTTGGCCACTGCTCTTCACGACCACCAGTCACTGTTTTGCCATTGATGACCGCAGGCACTTCCTGACCTCTGCCTACCACTTTAACATGGTCTGCGGGTACCCCTTCAGAAACAAGGCGATCGGCAACTACTTTTGCTCGTTTTTCAGAGAGAGTCAGGTTATAAATCGATGATCCAGCAGAATGGCAGGCATGCCCTTCAACCACTAAGGCCGCTTCTTCTGGCTGGGTTAGGGTCTTTTTAGCTGCCACTACATCATACTTAACATTGTCTTCTTGGGTATTTTTGATGGCATAATCATTGAAATTGAAGTATACTGTCTTAAAGTTACCTGATGATCTGCTATCTTCCTCAACCCAGGCATATTCATTAATGGTTTCTGGCGATTCAAGACCAACTGCCGCAGCTTCATCAGCTAAAGCATATTCCTCAAGATCCTGATCAAAGAAGCTTTTAATTGAGTCACCAGCCACCGGAATGCCAACGTGAGCCATCATAGCATCATCATTGCGGCTCGAGCACTTTGAAGCTTGCTTCTTCTTCCCTACGCATGCAGGAAGAGCGAGTAACAAAATAAGCAAAAGACAACACTTTTTATTCATAAGAGTCTCCTTAATTTTTATGAATATATCCGTAAGAAACAAAGTAATACAAGGAATTTACCATAACTTATGTAGATTTGCTACCTATATGCGGCAAATTCTTGTATAGTAAAATAGAATTATTCACCACAATTGTACATACATTATGAAGAAAAAAATTATAGTTAATCAAAATCCTTGGCAAACACGAATCGCAATCACCGAAAACGGTCAATTGCGCAATGTGTTTTTTTCGGCTCATACCGAATCACCGCTCGAACGAGCCTACTTTAAAGGAATCGTTACGGCAGTGTTGCCGGGTATCCAAACTGCTTTTGTTGACATTGGTCAAGAAAAAGCAGGCTTTTTACACATCTCAGAAATCGATCGCGAACTAGCCTTTGATAAAATTCGCAAACACTCTCAGTTTGATGATGATGACGAATCGGCACGCGCTCCTCGAGTTTCGCGCCATCAAATCGACATCAGCAAAATTTTCAAAGAAGGCGATGCTATTTTAGTGCAGGTCAGCAAAGAACCGGTCTATGAAAAAGGACCAAAACTTTCAACCTGCTTTACTCTGCCCGGTCGCTTTATTGTGTTAATGCCCAATATTCCGCGCATTGGTATTTCAAAAAAAATTGAAGACCGCGAAGAGCGCATGCGCTTAAGAACGCTCTTAAAAAACAATCTTCCTGAGGGCATGGGCGCCATTATTCGTACCACTTCTGAAGGACGCCAAGACCAAGATATTTTAAAAGATATCGCTTACTTGGTCGACACCTGGAATACCATTCAAAATAATTTCAAAAAAGCTGATAAAAAAGAGAAAATATTTCAAGATATTGAACTATCACTTCAAATTGTCCGCGATCATCTTGATGAAGACGTTGAAGAAGTAATTGTTGATAATAAAGAAACACAAAGCGCTATTTATAAGTTCGTTAAAGATATCGCTCCTGAATTTACTCAGCGCATTCAATTTTATGATGGTCCTTCTTCGATCTTTGAGTTTTATCATATCGATGCTCAAATAGAAGCGGCCCTTGAGAAGAAAGTATCACTTAAATCAGGTGGTTCTCTGATCATTGAAACCACTGAGGCCATGACGGTTGTTGACGTTAACACCGGCAAATTTACCGGCAGAAAAAATCTTGAAGAAACAATTTTGGCTACTAACTTGGAAGCAGCGCAAGAAACAGTGCGCCAGTTAGTCTTGCGACGCATTGGTGGCCTGATTGTTATCGACTTTATCGATATGGCTTCCGATGCTAATCGCCAAAAGTTATTCCGTTTCTTTGAAAAGAATTTACGCGAAAAGGATAAATTTCAGTCAGTAGTGCTCAAAATTTCTGAATTTGGCTTAGTGCAAATGACCCGCAAACGTTCTGGCGTTACTTTAATGCAGCAAATGATGCATAAATGCCATGAATGTAAGGGATTGGGCATGACTAAAACGGTCGAAACTCAGGCCCATGAAATTCTGCGCGATGTTAAAGAAGATTTAGTTAAACATAAAACGGGCAAAGAGTTCACTATTCGCTTGAATCCTGAGATCTTCAATCACATCACCACGGTTGAATATAATGCTATTTTATATCTTGAAAAACAAACAAAATGCAAAATTACATTGCTCAGCGATAAGGCTCTTGGGCCTACCCACTACAAAATTGAGAAAAAATAGTCATACTATCTCTTAATTCCTGTAAAGTTAACTTATTAAAGGCATCGCATGGCAAAAACTCCTTCCATTGTAGATCATTACCCTGATTATGAAGTAGTGATCGGTATCGAAGTTCATGTTCAGTTATTAACGAACAGTAAGATTTTTTGCCGTTGCGCTAATCAACCAGGCGCGGAGGCTAACAGCAATATCTGTATGATCTGCACCGCACAGCCAGGTTCATTACCAATGCTCAATAAGCAGGTAGTTGACTATGCCATTAAAACCGGTCTTGCCACCAATTGTGAAATCAGTCAGGATTCATTTTTTGCCCGTAAACATTATTTTTATCCTGATCTTCCTAAAAATTATCAAATTACCCAATCGTCAGAACCCATTTGCAAAGAAGGGTTTATTGAAATTCGTTTAGAAGACGGCGCCTGGAAAAAGGTGCGCCTTATTCGCATTCATATGGAAGAAGATGCCGGCAAAAGCATTCATACTGAAAGCAATGAAAGCTTTGTTGATTTAAACCGAGCCGGGACGCCACTCCTTGAAGTCGTTAGCCATCCCGATATCTCAAGCGCTTATGAGGCCAAGGCCTATTTAAAGGCACTGCGCTCGATTGTTATGTATCTGGGTGTGAGCTCGGGGGATATGGAAAAAGGATCATTTCGGGCTGATACTAACATCTCAGTGCGCAAAAAGGGAGACGCCAAGCTTGGTACCCGCTGCGAATTAAAAAACATCAACTCGTTCAAATTTATTGGCGATGCAATCGAATATGAAATTGAACGGCAAATAGAATTGCTTGAAGGTGGCAACAAAGTTACCCAAGAAACACGCCTTTGGGATACCAAAAATAAAAAGACATTCGTAATGCGCGGTAAAGAAGAAGCAGCCGATTATCGGTATTTCAGAGATCCCGATTTGCCCTTACTGCAAACAACGCAAGAAATGATCAATGCCATTCGTGGCACGATGCCTGAGCTGCCGCGGGATAAATTTTTACGCTACGTTAATGAATTAGGCTTAAGTGCCTATGAAGCAGAAATTTTAGTTGAGGATGCGGCACTTGCCCATTATTTTGAACAAGCTTATAAAATTCAGCCCAGCAAGCAATTGGTCAATTGGATTTTGCGTGACGTTATGGGCTATCTTAATGAACATTCGCTGACATTAGAAGTTTTTAAAGTAACACCTACTCATTTAGCATCATTAGTCTCTTTGGTTGAATCAGGGGTTATTAATAATCGCACCGCTCAAGAAGTATTTGCCGAGATTGCGGTTTCTGGCAAAGAACCGGCGGCTATTGTTAAAGAAAAAGGTTTAGAACAAGTAGGATCGAGCGAAGAACTTGAAGCCATTGTTAAAGAAATTGTGGCCCAATATGCACAACAAGCACAAGAGTATCGAGCCGGTAATCAAAAATTATTTGGCTTCTTTGTGGGGCAAGCAATGCAGAAAACTAAAGGCAAAGGCAATCCAAAAGTAATTCAAGAGTTGTTGAAAAAATATCTTTCATAAATTGACGCCTTTAAAAATTATCTTACAATGTACCTATCTTATTCAAAAACAATAACGAGAGGTACTTATGATTGCTATCAAAAATATTTCACTCTCTTTACTCACTCTATTTTCTATTTTCACTCTGAAAAGCGCTGAACATGAGCAACCATTAATAATTCGTGATTATCCTGCAGCAGTGAGATTAGCTGAGAAATTATATGATGTATTATCTATTCCTGATTTAACATCAGGCTCCGAGAAAGATCATGAAGCGCATCAACTTATCCAGCAAGGGGCAGTAATATGGACCGCCCATATAGAAAAAAGTATATCATGTGACAATGTTCGTCTTTTTAAAGCACTGCTAAAAAAGGCAACGGAACAACACCCTAAAGCATTCCGACCAGCGGGAGGGTTGGGCTTTAACTCACTCCTTGTTGCCTGTCACTATGCAAATGTTAAAATGGTCAAGCTGGCATTGGCGGCAGGGGCTAGTGTTAATTATACTGCACGAGAAACACCATTTCCGCCTGTTCCCACCCGCAATGATACTGCAAGTCTCGCATGGACCAATAGGATACCAAATATACCTTTGGTTTTTGCAATAGACACTTTAGACGATAAGTTAGAACAAAGAAAAGAAATTGTGCGTTTACTCTGTGATGAAAGTATTCTATCTAAAGACACGCCAGAGAACTGCATGCCATCTGCTATTCCGTCAATACTAAAAGGCATCAAACACTATACCAGTACCATTTTGAATAATTGGGATTACCATAATCAGAAAGCAGAACTAACACAAAAACTCGAACATATCGCATTTTATGGCGATATAACCAAATTATTAGCTACTTATCTTCAAAAAATTATAGAATCTCACTCTCTCAAAAGGACTCGATCATGATCGCCATCAAAAGTATCTCACTCTCTTTAGTGATCTTATTTTCTATGCTCACTCTAAAAGCTGCCGAAAGCGGTGCTCAAGATCCTTCCATTACGAGTGAATGTCTTTCACACTGCCTGCATGCGACTTTACATGATGTAGCAAGTTTGGCACCGGGCTCAGAAAACGATATTGAAGCGCATCAGCTTGTCCAGCAAGGAGCAACAATACATTACAGCCATCTTCACCAAGCAATATACTCTGGCAATCTTCCACTCTTTCAAGCGCTCTTGAGTAAAGCAAAAGAACAAACTCCTGACGGAATTTTGGTGGCAGAGGCAGGATGGGGTACCCTTCATTGTGCTTGTCATTGTGCTAATGTTGATATGGTTGGATTATTATTAGAAGCCGGTGCTGACATAAATAGCAACATCGGAGACACACACTTTCCATCTCAATCTGTTGAAAGTTTTCATGATGCGCGACATTTATCAAGAACACCATTATTCTTTGCTGTCTATTTGATGGATCGAGTGGACAAAAGAAAACAAATAATGGAACTCCTTTACAACAAAAGCAAATATAAGAGTGTATTAATGGCAATAAACGCTCAAGAAATAGCTCAAAATTTTAGTGAAAGTTTAAGTACTTCTCTAAAGTATGCCAGAGGCAGCACAATGCACCAACAGCATTTTTTAGGTCACGCCCAATTTTATACTGAAATGATAACATCATTATTGGTATATCTTCAAAAAGTTGCTGAGAGATCAGCACAATCTTAAAAGGATTCGATCATGATCGCCATCAAAAATATCGCGTTCTCTTTACTCATTCTATTGTGCACCTTTTGTATAATGAAGAGCGCTGAATCATCCTCTCCAGCTATACTATCCGAAGAACGTGTGCATCAGCGTTATGCCGATGAATTAGGAGTGCAGCTTACACGATTAGCAGATGTAGCTCTAGTTCCTGGTTCACCAGCAAGCAAACAGGCATTCGAACTTATAGAAAAAGGTGCCTCTATAAACTCTGACCCTATTAAGCAAGCCATAATCTATAATAACACTTTCTTATTTGAAGCATTATTAAAGGGATTGAAGCATCAGCATCCCCATGATTACAAAGACCGCTTAAATACCTGTTTACATGCAGCCTGTCATTATGCAAATAAATACGCCGTAGCAACACTACTTAATGAAGGTGTATCACCGCATCAACGAACTCTTATGATTCGTCCCCTCTCCTTTTATAATTGCGACGCACTACATACACCACTCTATTACGCCATCAATGCGCCTGAGGCTGAAATAGATCATAATAAATGGGATCAATTGTGGGTAAGAGAGAGTATCATAATAATGCTATGCAGCCGGAACAATGATCTTGATAGTGCAACAACAGCTACTGCTCGAGCGGTGATGAATTATCTGTGTTCTGAGGTATTACGCAAAGATCCAACAAGACATTTAGTGCGCACGGGTTTTTACGCTAAAGTAGTAGCAATATTAGCGGACCACCTTCAATCACTTGAACAAATGGCACAAAGATAAGAATTTGATCTCATTATTGTCAACAATCCATCACATTATGTTAATTTCTATTTGCAAATATTTTTATACAATTGTATACTTAAAATAAGGGCTTGAGATAAAAGCAAAAGCCCTTGCTTAGCTAAAAATAATGCCTCTCTTGCATTATAAAAAGGAGCTTATGCATAATAACTTAAATGAAGTATTCTAACACTCTTGCATAGGATAACAAACATGGCATATTTATTGCGCTCTTATATTATTCCTTTCTTAGGTGCTTTAACCATAGGTATTTCAACCTTAGGTGTTTATATAGCCTCGCAGGCCACAACGCCATTATCAACCGAGTTTTTTGATACCAAACCTTCCAATACTCCTGTTTCTTACGTATATGCTCCCGGTATTTTTGGTACTGAGATGTTAATGGCTCGTTACTGTCCTTCTTTTATTGCCTCAACCGGCGAACGCGTAAGTTGCACATCAGGCGGCCATGTTATCAATTATCCTCATAGCGCCGTTGCTTTTCCTGAAATAGATTTAAGAAAACCGGGTTATTTTACCCTCAATCCTTTCACTTGGATAATGAATAATATTCGGGGCGATCTCTTTCCTCTTTTGGCGCGCATCTTTCATGAAAGCTTTGGCCTTACGGTAGAAGATAATCCTAATTCTTCATTATCAGTCATTAATTACGGCTTCAATTTTAGTCAAGCTAATGGCGGGCAAGCTAAAGATGTTAAAGCATTACGAAAAACTATTGAACGCCACCGCAAAGAACATCCCAACACTGACATTATTCTCTATGGCGATTCGCGTGGTGCTGATACCATTTTTAATTACCTTACTGAATATAAGCCAACCGATGTTAAGGCAGCAGTTTTAGAAGGCTTGACTGATGAATCAGCACATCAAATTAAGCATTTTATTTATTCTGATAAAGATCCGCGCACCGAAAAGCGCCTCATTGATCTGAGCAACCTTATGGGAAAAGAAGTCCTCAGCCCACGCAAGAATGCTGAAATAATCAGCGACAATATTCCTTTATTGTTCGTTATTTCATTAAAAGACAGTTTGGTAGCTCCTCAAGGAGTGTTCTATGTCTATAAAAAATTAAAGGCGCGAGGACATAGCAAAGTTCATATTCTAGTACTTCAAAAATCACTGCACCCTTGTTATATGATCAGCCACGATGACGATAGAACCCTTTATGAAACAGTGGTTCATGCGTTTTATAAGCATTATAACTTGCCTCATAATAGCGCTAAAGCAGCTCAAGGATATAATGCATTCTTAGCAACACAACCATCAGCCCAAGAACTGCAGCAACGGTATCGACTGCCTTGTTGCGAGAAGTGTTAAAGAAAAGTACCTTCTTTAAAAAGTCGCTCGCTGCGCACTTTTTTAATCTTTATTTTTATTATTTGACAACCTTTGATGAATTAGGCTATTTTTTTAGGAATTTGTGCTAACTTCACTAAAAAAGGAGCTCTAATGAAAAACACTTTCAACTATTACCTTATGGTTCGCAAGTTACGCCAATTCTTTGCTGATAAAAAAGGTTTCATCGAAGTTCCCAGCCAATCGCGCACTTCAATTCTCGCTGCCTGCGAAGATCCCAAAACCATCACTGAATACACCTTAGGGGGTACTACCTATCCACTGCCCCAGACTGGTCAGATGTGGCTAGAATATGAATTATTAACTAATCCTCGCTGGCCCGGAGTATTTTGCTCTACCACTAGTTATCGCGATGAACCTAATCCAATTCCGGGGCGCCACTTAAGAATTTTTCCTATGTTTGAGTTTGAAGCTCACGGCACTATGGATGATCTGCGTGCATTAGAAATAGAGTTACTTGAATTTTTAGGATTTCCCACTCCTATCTCTATTGATTACAATGCTACTGCCGATCGCTATGAAACTTCTATTATTGAAGCATGCCATGAAACACAATTGGCCCATGAATTGGGTTCAGCTATTCTGCTTGAAAAGTTCCCCCGGCGTACCAGCCCTTTTTGGAATATGAAATATAACAACAATGATCTGTATAACAAAATTGATGTATTGCTCCATGGCATGGAAACAATCGGCTCTGCAGAACGAGAAACTGACGTGGCTACCATGCGTGAAGGATTTTACACCATTTCTGATGGCAAGTATGCACAACTTCTCTTTGATAAATTTGGTAAAGAACGCGTAGAAAAAGAATTAGAAGAATATTTAAGTCTACCTGGAATTACCATGAAACGTTTTGGCGGTGGCATTGGTATTACACGCCTTGAACGCGCTATGGAATTAAGTGGCATGTTACCAAAAGAAGAAGAGTGTTTTACTCCTGTTACAGCACAACAACCATCTGTTGCGACTAATCTTTAACTCTTGCTACAATCACTGCGATACAACATATTTTCAAGGGGCTTTGTATGATTGAAACACTCACTTCGCGCCGTAATCTGCTTTATTTTTGGCTTCCCATCTTGGTTATGCTTGGTGCCGCTGGAGGTTACCTTTTTAATAGTCGATTTTGTTCTTCTACCATAAACAAACGAGTTGGTTCAGAATTAGGACTTTATTTAACCATGCGGGAGCTCTGGACTGATCACGTGGTATGGACGCGTAATTACATTATTGATGCCATTGGCGAAAGTCCATCCACACAAAAAGTTGCTGCACGATTACTTAAGAATCAAGAAGACATTGGCCATGCATTAGCTCAATTTTATGGCAATGCTACCGGACAAGCAGTAACTGATTTATTAAAAGAACACATTCTTATTGCCGTTGATTTAATCACTGCAGCAAAACTTGATAACACCGATGAATACAAGCAATTAGATAAGAAATGGCATGATAATGCCGATCAAATTGCCAAAGCGTTAAGTGATTTGAATCCAAACTGGCCTTATGATGTAGTACAAAAAATGTTGTATGAACATCTTGCATTAACTACTGATGAAGTTGTTGCGCAACTTAAAAAAGATGATGCTAAAGATATTGCAGCATTTGATAAGGTAATAAAAGAAATATGGAATATGGCTGATGTGCTTACTAAAGGCATCTTACAACAGTTTCCTGCAAAGTTTTAATTAAAAAGAAGTGAGTGCCTTATTGACACCTATAAAAATTACCTTAAAATTGTGATGTCAATTGATGTTACAACAATGAGGTTACTATGCTTATCTTCAAGAATCTCTTATTTTTTTCTTTCGCAGTGCTTAGCTGCTTGTCAATAAAAGCAAGTGAATCAGCAAAGACAATTCCAATTGTTACCCCTGAACAAAAGGCTGCAATAGCTCAAGCTGCCATTGAGCACACTAAAACAGTTCAGCACAATATTGATCGCGGTTCAATTCCTAGTATGGCTCTTAGTACACAGTCTAGTCCATTGGATTGCGCACCATCAGGGATCTATTCCCTCGCCGACTATGTAACTAAATATGTACCACGCTATGCAGACTGGTTTCCTTAATAAAAATTAACACCAAGGATTCTCTCATGAAATACTATAGAGCAATAGTTCTATTACTATCATTATGCCCTTTATCAATGCTTGCAATGAACGATCTCGTTTCACCATCTCGACTAGCTCCTTCTGATGAAACTCTTGTGGCAGCATTAGTCACATTGATTTCACAACCACACATTATGGCCAGGGCAATGCATCCTCATCCTCAAGAAACTACCGTTCAAGAAATTATTGTTTATGGGCAAAGTGACACCAATCACTTTATTGCTAAAATAAAAAGCAAGACAATCACTGATGCAATGGTCGACACTTCCTTTGGCGCAAGAACCCAAAAATTTCAAGTGAACAAGGGCATTATTTTTTTACCTCGTCCAGATCAACCCATTTTCTTACCGCTACGCGCATCCCCACAAAAAAGTATCATGATTGCCGCTGATCGTTATGATTTTAAGCCTATATTTTATTTATCAGAGCAGTATGGAGTAATAACTAAATGGCTAAAATTTGGTCTTGATGGATGCTATTTAAGCGAAGGAACTACTACAAGTGCTCTTTAAATAAAGAGCTTTCCATCTTCTGACTGTTGTAATAATTTTTCATGCACTAAATCTTGAATAATGCGATTAACGCGATCAGGATCTTTGCCTACAATGGTAATAAGCTGTACGGGTAAAAAAGAATGTTCATTTTTGGTTAATGTTCTTAAAATCATACCCCTAATTTGTCGATCAGATCCCTCAAATTTTGATTGCACCGCATGATGAGCGCTTTTTCTGCTGGGATTGATCATCTTCTTTTTAAGCATTACGCCATAATCCATTAAAGCATAATACCAATCACGCGGTGATTCTTGATCAACCGTTGCCTGCACTAAGGGCAATAGTTGTTTATCAGTGATATTTTCTTTATGCCTAAAGAAACTATAAAGGTATACTGCCCGAATATTAGTTTCAATAAAGACCTCTGGCCTATTGAAGGCAAAAGTTGCAATAGAACGTGCCGTTGCATAACCAATACCGGGAAATGTTTGGAGTATTATAGGATCTTCAGGAAGTTTACCGTGATATTCTTGCATTACCTTTTTTGCCGTTTCATGTAAAAACTTTCCCCGGCGATTATAACCAAGCCCTTGCCAGGCCGATAATACTTCTTTTAATGATGCGTTAGCTAGTCGTTCAAAAGTAGGGAATTGAGTTAAAAATAATGAATATTTTTGTGCAACTCGATGAGTTTGGGTTTGTTGCAGCATGATTTCAGAGATTACGATTTTATAGGGATCCTCAACATGTCGCCAGTCAAAAAAGCGGCCTTGCAACCGATAGTAATCCCAAATAATGTTTTTAAATTCCTGTAATACCGCTGCATCAACATTCATCGCAATCCCATTAATCAACTACACGACGGCTTATCTTTAGCCATACGATGCCTTAAGAAAGCGGCCGTGATATCTTTAGCTTGTTTCTTTAAATGATTTTCAATAAAAATTAGTGAGTCGGGTGGATTTAATTTCTTAGTACGCGTTTCATTGATCATATCAGGCACTTTTGCTGAAAATGCTCTTTGAAAATCAGCCCGATTTGAAGCTATCTCTTTATATTCTGAATCTGCTTCAATATCTTTATTTTCAACCCAAAAACGCCAATTATCCACCTCTAATTGGCACACTTCTGCGCGAGAAATCAATGCCATTCTTTTTTCAAAAATAGGACCCACCTCTTCTGGTTCTGCACGCTCGAATATGGCATCTAATTCATATAAAAAGGGCAGCTTCTCCTGCGAAACTATCAAATGCCGAACGATATTAAGAGCATGCAACAATATATTACACGCGCAATTTAAAGAGAGATTATAATACTTTGAATAATCATCAAAATGGGGAAAGGAAATCGCGCCATTTTCTTTTGCTGGAGTCTCTCCTCGTCTAAAGGCGCGTATAAGCGACAAAAATAAGTGATCATAGTGATCATCATCCAGACTCTGAACTGATTGCTCTACCTCTTGAGTTTTAACAAAATTCTCAGCTCTATTGCTGGCTTGCTCATACATTCTAGCAGTGAAAATATCTTCCATGGAAAATAATAATGAAACAGGACAAACAAATCCTATTATCAATAATGATAGCGCCTTCATAACTTCCCCTTAATTATCTTGGTTCAGTTTTTTTGTTTCGCATTTTGCTGGATTTTGTGGTTCTAAACGGCCCACTTTAAATTCCATCATATGTTTGCTCGATAATACTTTCTTGACTGCATCAATCATCTCTTTCTTACTAATTTTTGCCAATTGTTCATTGCGAACATCATAATAATCAGCAGGGAATCCAAAACGATCCAAGAAAATGAAGACCTGAGCAATTGCCTGATTTGATGCAAATGAACTAATGAGCGAGTTCACAATTGCTTGACGAGCCTCGGTAAACTCTTGATCAGTCACTGTATTTGCCGCCGTATCAATGGCATTTTTAATAACCTTTTCAGCTTCTTCCAAGCGATCTAAGGATACCTTAGTACGCACTGAGACCATACCCTTTTCTTCACTTGCACCACTGACTAAGGAACCACTAATGCCATAAAAGATTCCCGATTGTTCACGCAGAGAGAAAAGACGCGAATGCAGTGATCCCAAAGCGCCGCCACCAAATATTTGATCAAAGAGCGTTAACTTATCAAATTCAGGCGATTTACGATCAACTGAAAGTCCCACAAAAGCCAAAACAACTTGATCGCGATTGATAGGATACACATACTCAGTAGGTTTTACTGGTTTTAGTGCAGGGAATACAATCGGCTCTATGACAGGACCTTTCCATCGCCCCAGCGTCTTTTCTAAGATATTTTTAAGATCGTAGCCTTCTAAGTCTCCCACAATGGCCAGGGTTGCTTTATTAGGACTAATGACTCTTTTATGCCATTGTATTAAATCAGCTTTAGTAAGAGCAGCTAAAGATTTATCAGTCCCCATAGTCCGCTTACTAAAAGGATGGCCCTGATAAATATTTTCAGCAATTAACTGATGAACAAAAGTTCCTGGCTCGTCCCAGAAGTTTTTTAGTCCTACCAACATTTGTTGACGAACTTTTTCTATTTCAACAGCATCAAAGCGAGGACGTGATAAAATTTCTTCAAGCAAGCTCATTCCTTGCTCCAAGTCTGCGCTCAGTAGAGCCATTGAAACTGCACCAGGTGCTATAGAGAATACTATGCCCCTATTTTCTAATTCATCAGCCAATTCAGCTGCCGTGTATTTTTCAGTGCCCTCAGTCATCACACCAGTTAAGAATGAATAAATACCTGCTTTATCTTCTGGCTCATAATAGCTTTCAGCCTTTAAACGTAATGCAAAGTTAATTTTTGGAGTATTAGCGGTGTGATAATAAAGAACCTTAAGACCATTGCTGAGCTCAAATGACTTAGCTTTGGGAAAGTTAAACTTAACCACATCTTTTGCTTTTATTTTCTCTGCATAAGAAGGGGGCTCTACTGGTGACGTGCGAATACGAGCTGATAATATCTCTTTATCTTCCTGATCAGACTCTTCTTGCAAACGCTTCCAGAGCTCTTTATCCCGTTCTGGCAAGGGCAATGCCATGCCATAATTGCGCGTAGTAGGTCTAAAATATTCTTTTAAGATATCACGAATTTTTTGCTCAACCTGCGCTGTTGCTTTAGTTAAATACTCAAAAGCATACTCAGGATCGCCGGTTGCCAAATAAGCTCTACCAATTTCTCCTGCTTGCGATTCAATACTTTCGAGTAAACGATAATAGTTCATCTGCGCTTGTTTTATAGAACGCGTTAATTCAATTGGTGTTAAGCCTTTTTCAATAATATCGTTAATTTCTGCTTGAATCAGCTCATTAATTTTTGGAACGTCATCAAGAGAATGGGGTTCATAGACTACCATAAAAGTACCGTGCTCAAATAAGGTAAACGCCAATGATGAAAGCGATGAGCACAGCTTGAGTTCGTCAACCAATTTGCGATATAAACGAGATGCTTTACTACTGCCTAAAATATTATTAATTACATCAAATAAGTGGTCCATTTTTTCCTGCGCACCAGGAATAACCCATGTTACACTCACCATAGGTTGTTGAATATCACGGTAAATAGTAACACTTCGTGAAGCAATATCAGCGGTATGATAAAACTTTTCTTTATGGTATTGAGCATTGGCAGGAATTTTGCCAAATGTTTTTTCTGCTAAGGTAAATACTTCTTGAGAATTAACATCACCCACTACCACTAACGTGGCATTATTAGGCCAATAATGTTTTTTATAAAAGGCACGCAGGTCGTCTCCCTTTACATTCCAAAGATCTTGTTTATAGCCAATCACCGGATAATGATAGGGATGATCAGGGAACAATTCAGTTAATAAATCAAAAATTAAAACGCGGAAATAATTATCGCGATTCATTTTTAATTCTTGAATGACCGCCTTCATTTCTGAATTAAGATGATCATCCTTAAAACTAACATTTTGCATGCTATCAGCCATTACTGGCAATACTTCTTGCCAATGTTGCACTGGCATATTAAAAAGATAACCGGTGTAATCATAACTGGTAAATGCATTGATTGAGCCCGATAACTTGTGCGCTAAAACATTGATATCTGATTCTGAAAGAGTCTTAGTTCCCTTAAAGATCATATGCTCAATTAAATGCGCAATGCCTCGCTCGCCTGTTTTTTCATCTTTTGAACCTACATTATACCAAATTTGCATCGAAACACGGGGCACAACATGCACCGGCCTGACTAATACCGTCATACCATTTGATAATACTTTTTTCTGAACGTAGGTTTCTTTTTTTTCTTCCATTGCTCTATCCGATATACCAACTGACCCATTGCGGTCATTGGCCCCCATAAAAAAACTGCTTAAAGTTGCACCAATAAGCCCAATTACCATACTTTTTTTCATTACTTTTCTCCCAAATAATTTATGGTGCCATCTTAGCATAAATGCAACGGGGGGTACAGCCTATCAAACCCTTCCCACATGAAGAGTAGCCAAATGCTTAAGATCCAGAACTTTATGCACCGCTTGTCGAATATGTTGCGGGGTAATTTTTTTCAATTGTTCCGAGCGCGAGGTAAGATAATCAGATGAGTAACCAAATCTTTCCAAGAATAAAAACATATGAGCCATGGATAAGTTTGATTCAAAGCTATCCACTAGAGAGCTGGTAATAGCATTGCGTGCATCACGAAGAGTTTGCTCAGAAATAAGGTCAGTACAGTTTTTAAGAGTATCTTTAATAAGAGCTTCAGCTTTTTTTGCTTGATCAGGAGAAACAATAGCCTTTATAAGAACAATACCGGGTTGCTCATCGGCATGGGCAATAATTGATCCGCCAATAGAGTAAAAAAGCCCTGTTTGTTCCCGCAAATTAAACAAGTGTGAATTCATTGAATTAAGAACGCCGCCAGTTAATAACTGATCAAAAAGGAACAGTGCATCAAAATCCTCTGAATGGCGATCAACCGAAAGGCCAGTAAGCACTAAAATGCTTTGATCACGCCCGATAGGATAAGTAACTTCACGCGCCACTATTGGTGTTAATGTTGGAAATGAAGGGGGCACAATCACCGAACCTTGCCAAGATCCTATAGTTTTTTGCACTAATGCTGGAATATCATAGGCACTTACTGCACCCACTATGGCCAAAGAGGCCCCTTCCGGCGAATAATATTTTTTATAGTAAGTATGTAAATCTTCTTGAGTGATACGTGCAATTGATTCACGGGTGCCCAATACATTAAGACTATAGGGATGATTATGATACACCACTTGTTTGGCTAATTGACCAGAAAACTCAGCTGGACTATCCCAAAAGGCATCAATATCACTAAACATTTGTTCACGAACTTTTTCAATCGCTGAAGATTCAAAGGTTGCAGCAGTAAATACTTGTAACAATACTTCAAGAGCAAATGCTAGGTCAGCAGCTCGTAAACTCATGCCGATATACCCTGGCTGCACCGAAAGTGAAATGCCCCGCTGTTCTAAAATATTGGCCAATTGTTCTGCTGGCCAGCGTTCTGTTCCTTCAGCAAGCATCTCTGCCACAAATGCTCCAATTCCTTCATGATTACGATCATCATAAAAGTGTTTTGCTTTAAGGCTTAGGAGAATATCAATTTTATCACTGCGTTCATTAGCATGCCATAGTAAGGCCAGTCCATTATTAATAACGGTTCGCTTAGCCTGGGGAAATAAAAATGGCTCGGGATCGGCAACAGTAATAGTATGCGCATATACCGCATCTTCCACAGTGCTCATCCGATTTTTTTGTGCGCCATGACCAAGATCTTCTTTATCAATAGCATCTTGCATTGCATGCCATCGTTTCTTTTCTTCATCTGATAAGGGCAAAAGTGCCCCTTCATGCATAAGAATAGGATTGCAATAACGAGCAAAAAATTGTTGTAATGAAGCACCTAGATTTTCCTGATCAATCCCGCGGGCATAATCAAAAAAAGAATTTTCATTTTCTGTTGCCAAATATGCGCGACCAATACCATGAGCAATGGTAGCAATATTTTCAAATGAATTAAGATAATCCATATCCACTTGCGCTATTGCACGATTAAGTTCTTCTTTGCTGATAGGCTGCGCAATGAGCGCTTCCAGCTCTTTCTTTATGATGTCTCTTATTTTTCTTTGTATGCCGCTTTTCACCGGGCTTACATATATAAAAAGCACACTAGAGTCACAAAGATCATACAGCGATGTTTCTATATCAGTAACGAGTTGCAGTTCTTGCACTAGCTTTTTATAGAGCCGAGACCCCCGGCCATCGGCAAGAACCCAACTTGCTGCATCAATTAAATAATCCTTTTGGGCTGATAACCCAGGAACCACAAAGGCATAGGTAAAAATTGGTTGCTGCACTTCTCGATATAAGGTAACTGAAGTAGCTGCCAAATCGGTTGCCATGGGAAATGTTTTTCGATGATAAGAAGAATTTGCATCAAAAGAACCGAATAATGCTTTCGCTTTTTCAATGACCTCATCGGGATTTACATCCCCCACCACTACCAAAGTAGCGTTATTGGGCACATAATGTTTCTTATAAAATGAAGCTAATGAATCACGCGTAATATTCCAAAGGTCGTGGCGATAGCCAATAATGGGATAATGATAGGGATGTTTAGTGAATATTGATGCCAAAAGATGCTCACTCAATGAAACAACATAGTTATCTTGATACATTTTAAGTTCTTGAATAACTGCCTTGACCTCCGATTGCAGTAAATCATTCTTAAAAGTGCAATTGGTCATGCAATCGCTCAACATTTCAAGAGCCATCGGCCAATGTTGCCGCGGCATATCAAACAGATAGCAGGTGTAATCATGAGAAGTAAAAGCATTACAATAGCCAGAGGTTTGATGAGTAATAATTTTAATATCAGATTCAGAAAGCTTTTTGGTTCCCTTAAATGTCATATGTTCTAATAGATGCGCCAATCCCCGCTCGCCATCTTTTTCATGCTTTGAGCCAACCCCATACCACAGTTGTAATGAAACTTTAGGAATAGTGGTTACCCGATGAATTAAAATAGTCAGGCCGTTAGACAAGGTTGCTTTTACAATATTTTTATTCACATTTCACTCTGGTTTAGCGGAATAGGTAATACTTTTTACACTGTATCAGGTACACGCTGTTTTTACAAAAAGTCAGCGGTTATTAAAAAGATTATTAACAAAAGAGGGGCACAATAGTTCATTTCTTGATACACTGGATCATATTTTTCATCTCTTTTGGTAAGTGCACCATGATAATCAGCCGCTATTTTATTATCCCTTCTTTGCATCCTTTACTACCAATCACTATTGCTTTAATTATTGGTATAGCATTGCAACAACTATGGTTATTACCCTTTACCATTATTTATTGGCTACCGATACCATTTGTTGCTTTTTTAATAAGTCGTTATTACAAAACAACAGAGTTTACACTGGTTGCTTTGTGCTTAAATGCAACACTTATTGGCGCAGCTTTAGTGGCCTACCGCTATCATCAATTTGATCGATTTCATCAGATCTACCATGGAAAAGCAACAATACGCGGCATAGTAAAATATTATGAACCCATCGACCATCCCCGCTTTAACTATCAACTACAACTAACACTGTCTGCCCTTGCACCACAAGCAACGGTACCCTGGCAAGAATGTTCGGGTAATTGTCTTATTTATTTATGCAAAAAACCATCGATCGCCATTGGAGATACCATTGAAGTTGCCGAAGTATCATTAAAAAAACCTAAAGGTGATTTTGCCCGCTATCTTATTAAAGAAGGCTACGAAACTACCATTTGTTGCAACACTCTTAATGCAACAATTATCAGTCGGCCTTCATGGAATAGTGGGCGCTTTATCTCTGATATGCGCCATCGATTCTTGCATCATTTGGAAAATACCTTGAGCCCTGCAACATTTGCCTTGGTTGCTTCTATTTTTTTAGGCAACCGCATCTACGTAAAGCAACAAATGCAAACAACAAAAGATATTTTTAAAACATGGGGCATATCCCATTATTTAGCACGATCAGGACTTCATGTTGTGCTCTTCATTATGATATGGGCTGGGCTTCTGGCTTTGCTGCCTTTAGCCTATCGTTATCAATTATTATTATTGATGCTCATTATTCTTTTATATGCATTATTAAGTTGGTCAAGCGTATCTTTTGAACGTGCTGTACTTATGTTTTTACTGAGCAAGAGTGCTGGTATTTTTGGCTATGCAACTCATTATATTCATGTTATCACCCTAGCCACTCTTATTGTGTTGCTTTTAAACCCTTTGCAGCTTTTCTTTCTTGATTTTCAGCTCAGCTTTGGTTTTACTTTTGCTTTGGCATGGTTTGGTCAATTAGAAGCAGAAAAAAGACGGGGCTCCCGCGCAAATACTTGATAATTATGCACTTTCTATCCTACCTTAAACAAGAGAAGTCGCTCAAGGGTAAGGAGGGGGCATGAAACGTTGTTCTTACATTTTATTGTTATTTTTTTTAACCACCAAAATTTCTGCTGATCTTGCAACAACACTTATTAATAAAGCACAACCTACTCGCAAACAATGGACCGTTTTAATTTTTGCCGCTGCTGATAATAATTTGCGTGATTTCGCAGCACGCAACATTAAACAAATGGCAACTATTGGATCGTCATCCCTTCTTAACATTGTGGTACATCTTGATATTCGCTTAGTAGGCAATCGCAAAACATCGCGTCGTTATTATATTGAAAAAAACCAACCTATTCATGTTAACGCTGCCGACGACAACAAGCCACCGATGGATAGTGGTGACCCTCAAACCCTTATTTCAGCAGCAAAATGGGCTATTGAAAATTATCCAGCAGAACATTACGCCTTAATATTCTGGAACCATGGCACTGGTATTATCGATCCTGTGGGTGGTCGACTCCTTAATATGGAAGATCTTTATTTTTACAATGCAGAAACCGGCACCTATGATCTTGATCGCACCATTGGATTTCTGGATTTAATTGAAATGATGAATCATGACCCCAAAGGCATTTGTTGGGATGACACAACGGGAAATTATCTTACTAATCAAAAATTAGAAATGGCTCTTGCTGAAATCTGCACCAAATTTCTTCGCGGTCAAAAGTTCGATATTATCGGCTTTGATGCCTGTTTGATGTCAATGCTAGAGGTTGCTGATATCGTTAAAAAATTTGCCCGCTATCAAGTAAGCTCTCAAGAAGTAGAACCAGGCGCCGGCTGGAATTATGGCATTGTGTTTGCTCCTTTTGCTCATGGAGCACCAAGCGCCGATAGCTTTGCGCGTGCAATCGTGCAAGCATATACCACCGCTTACCATCGTATTACGCGAGATTTTACTCTTTCAGCGCTCGATCTCTCACAAGTCGAATCATTAACCAACAATGTAAACACCGTTGCACAGCTACTCTTGCAAGCAATAAATGCTGATTCAGCAACCATGAAGAATATTATTCGCACCTGTAAAAGCAGTACCCATTGCACTCACTTTGATGAACCTAGTTATAAAGATCTCTATCATTTTTACAGTAACCTTCTTGATCACCTAAGGCCATTGCTCGGGGGAAAAAGCAGGGTTCCTATAACCACTTTGCAATCGATTATGACCACCATTGAAGAAGGCCGTTCAACAATGCGTTCAATGGTAATTGCCAATACTACTGGGCCAAATCTAACCAAAGCAACGGGCCTTTCTATTTATTTTCCTGAGCGCAAAATGCATCCTTCCTATAGAAAGACCAATTTTGCTAATCACTATCCTCGCTGGGTTGAATTGATAACACAGGTTTTGGTCTAGCCATGATAATGCTTTTGTGAGAGAATAGACCCGTCAAAATAGACTCACCATAAGCTAAAAAAGAATTATGAACCCAAAGACCTATAAAGAAAAGCTGTTACAAGAGCTGTATGCCCCTTACCAAAATTGCCATCGATGCCCTTTGGGCTCGCTGGGAAGAACTAACGTGGTCTTTGGTGAAGGAAATGCCGATGCCCGCCTCATGTTCATTGGTGAAGGCCCCGGAGCAGATGAAGATGCCCAAGGAAGACCTTTTGTGGGGCGTTCAGGCCAACTCCTGACCAAATTACTCTTGTTAGCAGGCATTAATCGGGCTGATGTTTTTATCACCAACATTGTTAAGTGTCGGCCCCCCAATAATAGAAAACCATTGCCTATTGAAAGCAATACCTGCAAAAAACTGTTATTACTTAATCAGATTAAGATCATCCGTCCCGATGTTATTTGCACCCTCGGCTCATCAGCCCTTTCTGGCCTCTTGAATAAGGATGACGTCAAAATCACAGCCATGCGGGGCAAAATTATCACCTCCGCCTTTGAATCTCCCCTCAATACCATTAAGCTGCTACCCACCTATCATCCTGCCTACATATTGCGCAATCCCAAAGAGGCAAATATCCTCTTTGATGACCTTCAAAAAGCAGCCACCTTGGCATTTGGCGAAAAAAGGTCCCAAAATACCTAATGCCCTTCTTTGTTCAATATCCTTAAAACAGCCCCAATTATTCTACCTGAAACAATTAATGACTTATTGTTACAAATTCCACCCTCCCTGTCTGGTGGATAAGTGGTGGATAAGTGGTGGATAAGTGGTGGATAACTTTTTGAGAGCCCCCCTTTAAGGCCTGCTCATCGATATGAGTTATCCACCACCCTCGGATTAATTGACTAGATGGTTTCATACAGAGGGTCAAAAAAGTTATCCACCAAGTTATCCACCACTTATCCACCACTTATCCACCATGTTGCTTTTTAAGAAATCAGCTAAAATAAAGGCTTTTATGTTGCTTTGGGGAAGTTATCCACCAAAAAGGGCTTCACCTATTATTATTAGAGCTACGCTCTTTATATAAACTTAATAATAGGGGGACTGGTTTAGACCCAATGCATGAACAAGAAAATCCCTAAAGTGAAAATTTTGCTGGGGGTGGGTAAGAAACTTCTTGTCTAGTAAATAAATGGGCCTTGCCTGAAAAAGGTCTTTGTATTAGAATTGGAATACGCTTCACGCTTTCTAATCTCCTATATCCCACAATCAACAACATAAATAACTATAAAATAGAGGCTGACACGGTGAAACTTGCTGAAGTTATTGACCAACTCGTTGAAGAACGAGGGCTAGATAAAGATATTTTAAGTGATATTGTCTGCGAAGGCATGCTCGCTGCTTACACAAAACGTTATCCAGATCTGAAGCTTTCCGTAGAATTTGATAAAAAATCGGGAGAGATGTCGATCCTGGTTGAAAAAACGGTTACCTCTGCCGTGGAAGATGAAGATACCCAAATCAATATTCGCAAAGCGCGTGCCATCTCTGAAACGGCTGAAGCTGGTCAAACGGTGAAAGTTCCTTTTGATGGTAAAATTGGTCGCATCGAGATTTTACGAGCAAAGCAAGTTATAGCCAACAGCATTCGGCGCATTGAAGCGTCAGCTGTGTATGAAGAATACAAAGAAAAAGAAGGTACTATCATAACTGGTGCAATTCACAAAGTTGAACGCGGTGGCGCTACCGTTAAGATTGGCGATACTCTAGCATTCCTTCCAAAATCATTGACCATTCCGGGAGAAAAAATTATTCCGGGCTATTCAATCAGGGCGTTGTTAAAAGAAGTATTGGTTGAGCCTCGTAATGACAACCAGCTAATCCTGGATCGTGTTTCAGAAAAGTTCTTGCAACGTCTTTTTGAATTAGAGATTCCTGAAGTATTTGAAAAGCTAGTAGAAATAAAAAAAATCGTGCGTATTCCTGGCTATAAATCAAAAGTTGCCGTTGTTTCGCATGATAAAAATATTGACCCTGTTGGCACCTGTGTTGGCATTAATGGTGCCCGTATCAAGCCAATTCTTAAAGAGTTGAATGGTGAAAAAGTTGATGTTATTACCTGGTCTGATTCAAAAGAAATATTAATTCGTGATTCGCTTAAGCCAGCCCATATTAATCGTGTTGAGCTGGTTGATGAGCGCAATGCTAATGTGTGGCTTGATGAAGATCAACGCTCTCTTGCTATTGGCAAGATGGGACAAAATATAACCCTCGCATCTCGCTTGGCGGATATTAATATTCATCTGATTCAAAATGAATCAAAGACTTCATCTGTTGATGCAGAGGCGCTTTCTATAGATCTTGGACAAGAAGCTACTTCTGAAGAACAGGAAGAAGGGCAGGAGTAACGCTAGAAAATCTTGCATAAAAAATTGAAAAAATAGTTTAAAAAGTGACGGCTTAGAACATGCGTGTGTATGAATATGCAAAAGAAAAAGGAATAACCGCTAAGGAGTTAATCGCCCAGTTGCAAGAGGGCGGGTTTGTCGTTGCAAGTCATATGGCAGTGCTTTCTTCGGAGGCACTTGCATATCTTTCTAAAAAAAATAATAATGCCAAAAAAGAAAAGCCGGAAAAGCCAAAGACGCCTCAGGTGTCGGTTCCGTCTGATGAGAAGAAATCGACTATGATACAATCGCAAACGCGCGCTCCAAAACAATCTCCAGTAAAAAAAATTATGCCAAAAGAGGCAACGCATGTTCCGCTAAAGGATGTTGTGAGGGCTCAAGCAGAACCAGTTGCTTCTGCTGCACCAGTAACCCACAAGGTTATTGAAAACACCGTTCCTGCGCCACGATCGCCATTTTCGCGTCCAGAAATGAGATCAGAAATTTCTGAAGAAAAAAAAGAAATGCCAGCGGCAGAACCAGTTACTGTTTTATTGCAGCCAACGGTCCTTGTTGATTTTGCTCATAAAATTGGCAAACCATTCACTGACGTTATTTTTACTTTGTTGAAATGGAAAATTCTTTCTAATAAAAATCAATTACTGCCAATCGATCTGATCCAGCGTCTTGCAGATCATTACCAGGTGACTGCGATTCGTCCGACTGTTACTCATGAAGATGAAGTTAATGTTCGTCTTACTCAACGAGGCGTTGAACGATTGCCGGTTGTGGTAGTCATGGGTCACGTTGATCATGGCAAAACAACTTTGCTTGATTTCATTCGAAAAACGCGCGTTGCGTCTCGAGAAAAGGGTGGCATTACCCAACACCTTGGTGCCTATGAGGCGAAGACGTCTCAGGGCAATATTGTTTTTCTTGACACGCCAGGTCATGAAGCGTTTTCAAAAATTCGTATGCGTGGCGCAAAAGTTGCTGACATTGCGGTGCTTGTTGTTGCCGCTGATGATGGTGTGATGCCGCAAACAGTTGAAGCAATTAAGCAAGCAAAAGCTATGGGCGCGCCTATTATTGTTGCCATTAATAAAATTGATAAAGTTGAACAAAAACAAATCGATATAATTAGAAACACATTGGCGCAACAATATGAACTTATGCCAGAAGATTGGGGTGGATCAACCATCTATGTTCCTATTTCTGCTAAGTTGGGTACTAATGTTGATAAGCTTCTTGAGATGATCGCATTGCAAGCGCAAGTTATGGAGTTGAAGGCTGATCCTGCTGCTGCGGCTAAGGGATACGCATTGGAATCAAAAGTTGAAAAAGGATTGGGCAACGTTGCTACTTTTATTGCACAACAAGGAACATTACGCGTTGGGGATTATTTTATTTGTGGCAATACTCGCGGCCGCGTGAATGTATTGGTCGACTCCTTTGGTGTTCGTGTTGCACAAGTTGGTCCATCAACGCCGGCATTAGTAGCTGGTTTTGATGAGTTGCCAGAAGCTGGCGATATGTTTGAAGTAGTAAGTAAAGATGTTTATTTAGCATCGAAAAAGCGAGTTGAACCATCTCGTATGGCACCTCAGATAGTGCGTATGAGTAAAAGTGAAGATATTAAATTAATTGTTAAGACTGATACAGCCTCATCACAAGAAGCCCTCATTGATGGTATTGCAAAATTATCAAAGAAATTAGAGCGTGGTTATGCCATTTTGCATGCTGGATTGGGATCAGTTTCAGAAAGTGATCTGATGCTTGCTGCCGATACTGGAGCACGTATTGTAACCTTACATGTGAAAACAGAACCTAATGCCATTCAACTTGCACAACGATTAGGTGTTGTTATTGATTCATATGATATTATTTATAAATTACTTGAGCATTTGCAACAATATTCCGATAGCTTAAAAGCAGTTAAGATGGTGCTCAAAAAAGTTGGTGAAGCGTTAGTGCGCAAAGTTTTTGATATCAAAGACTTGGGCGTTATTGCCGGTTGCTATATCAAAGAAGGAATTTTCACGCGCACGGGTTCAGTAGTAATTTGGCGCGGTGCTCGCAAAGTGGGCGCAGGAGCGATTACAAGCTTGCAACGAGATCGCCGCTCAGTAAAAGAAGTGCATGCTGGTTTTGAATGTGCCTTCATGGTTGAAGGATTTACAGAATGGGAAGTAGATGATCGTGTTGAGTGTTTTGCAGAAAAACCTGAATCTGCTTAATAATCCCGTCATAGTTTTTGCACTCTCTGGTCTTACCTCATTTTTCGTCACCTTTTTTTTGGTCCCCTTAGTAATTGTTATTGCTCAAAAATATCATATTCTTGATGAGCCAGACGGCAAAATCAAAACCCATGGGCGTTCAGTTGCCTATTTGGGTGGTCTTGCGGTATTTGTTGGCTTTGCTGCTTCCTATCTGATCTGGGGTTCTGTTGATGCCCGCATATCCTTTCTTTTGCTCGGCTGTTGTTTGTTGATGATCATTGGCTTTGTTGATGATTTACTAACGTTAAAGCCATCGGTTAAATTTGCAGGGCAAGCAGTAGTTGCTATCAGTTTTATTCGTGCGGGATTGTATTTAAAGGAAAGTTTTTTTAATGAGATGTGGGTTATTGCCATTCCCTTTTCTCTGCTTTGGTTATTAACATGCATGAACATGATCAATTTGATTGATGTTATGGATGGCTTGGCTTCAGTTGTTTCAATTACTGCAGCATTGGGATACCTGGGCATTGCGCTATTCAATGGTAATTATGCAACAGCGCAACTCCTGCTCCTGTTTATTGGCGCACTTCTGGGCTTTTTGGGCTATAACAAGCCACCTGCTCGCATTTATCTGGGTGATGCAGGATCCTTGTTTATTGGGGGATTTTTGGGAGTGATACCCTTTTTATTGAGCTGGAGTGATCATGTTTCCTGGGGTTTTTTGCTGCCACCATTGCCTTTAACGGTCGCCTTTTTAGAACTTTTTGGTTTGATTATTATACGCACCATCAAGGGCATTCCTTTCTATAAGGGGAGCAAAGATCACTTTTGCCATTATCTTCAACGTCAGGGGTGGCGCGTAGGTTCCATCCTATGGTTTGTTGTTGCAATAAATTCGTTGGCGGCTTTTGTGGCGTTATTTGCGTATAAAAACGCTTTTTCTCTTCCTATTCTCATAATGCTCGGAATCCCTATTGCGGCCATTTGGCTACTCGCTGTAAAGTATACTGGTCTGCGCATTAGGCAATAGTTTCTATTTGTATTGAGTTGTTGCGAATGTGTTGTTTTTTACAAAAAACACTTCTAAAATAGAAAAAGTCCTTTTAAAACAACACTTTTTTGTTGTTGCAATATTTGAGAAAAATATTTTGTTGTTTTTTGTAATGTTTTTGAGAAAAATGATATCACCTTATACGACTGAAGTTACTTCTTCCTTCTAGTAACCAGTTGGTGTTGGGTTAGATGCACTGCTTGATGAGACAGCATAGACTAGGAACCTTTGTAGTTATACTACAATTCCTTCTTAGCTCTAAAAGGCTTTAAGGTCCTAGTCTATCTGCCTCTGATCTGCCACACAACAAAATTTTCTTTAGCTTTTGAGATGTATGGCGATCAGAGCCCCTCGAAGTCTTGGCGAAGTAGGGCAAAATCCTTAAAAATCTTTTCCAATCCCTAATTCTTTTCTTGTCTTTGGCGTTAATGTTTTTATGAGTTTCGCCATATTTTTTGCGTAATCAGATAGGTCATCTTTTGGTGTTTCAAGCACCTTTGGGACATCAAACAATATTGGATCATTCATTAACAATGAGAATGGCTCTAATCCCAACTGCCCTTGTCCAATTTCTTCATGACGGTCGACGTGTGAGCCCAATTCTTTTTTAGAATCATTTAAGTGAATTGCTTTTACGTGTGATAATCCGACACTCTCATCCACTAGTTTCCAAAACTTTTTATATGTTTCAGGTGTTCTAAAATCATAGCCGGCAGCAAAGGCATGGCAGGTGTCGATACAAATGCCCACCTGTTTTTTGTTATCTACTTGATCAATAAGACTGGCAAGCTCCTGCAGTGAAGAACAAATGCTTGACCCTTGGCCTGCCATGATCTCGATCAAAAGCATTGGTTTGTTCTTGGCAGAGGATGGTAATTCTTTATTAAATCCTTCAAAAATATGATTAATGGCTTCGGCTGCTCGAGCAATCCCTTGTTCAGGGGTTAAGGTGAGACGAGCGCCAGGATGCATTACCAGGAGGGGGATATTCAAAATATGGCATCGCTGCAATTCCTTTATAACGGCGGCAATGGACCCGTGCCAGGTTTTATTATCGGGGCTGGCTATATTTAAAAGATACATTGCATGAGCCATAACGACCTTAATGGAGGACTTTTTAAGATGCGCCTGAAAAGTCTCTGCTTCTTGATCAGTGATGGGTTTTGCCTGCCACTGCCGATTGCTTTTAGTGAAAATTTGAATAGCAGTGCAGTTAATTGATTCGCCGCGAATGAGAGCTTTTTCAAAACCACCAGCGATAGACATATGGGCGCCAAGCAGGAGTTGGTGAGAGCGATGAGTCATGGTTATACACCTCTAAATTTTTAATTGATTCATTTGACAAAAGTCATCTGAAGAGTAGCATGTTCTACATTGAGACTAGAGCTTTTTGCCTCTTAACAGTAGCATAATCGCTAGTTTTTCCTAAACCAGTTTTTTTGTAGTGTGTGAAGCTCTGCCCCAGTGTGGGTGGAGTTTTATTTTCGTCTCTTAAGGATAGTTCATGATACTTCAGCGAATGTTATCACTTTCTCTTATTATTTTGATTACCTCTGCTCTTTGTGCAGCTGATAAAGAAAAACCAACCTGTTTGATTAATAGCAATTCAGATGTTGAATGGAGTATTTGGGGATTGTTGCGAGAAGAAAGTTTTGGCGGAAAAAATGTTACTTTCTTAAACAACAATAATCCTGAAGATCAAACATTCTATCTGCGACATACGTGGGATACCAATGCTCGTGTTGGGTATGGTCTTGAAAAATATGGATGTCGTGTTGCAGAATTCAAAGCATCGATGCGTCAGCGAACTATCTGGGGGTTTGCTAGCAGTACTGCGCGTACTGCTGATGCAGAAGTAAAAGTTGCTGATGTGGTAACTTCACCTCACTCGCATGATCTACCGCGATTATTTATATGGATGCGTGAAGGGTGGTTGAAGATTGATCTTAATTCTGCGTTAGGGCTGGGGTTTGAGAATAAGCATCATTTAACCGTTGGTGCATTTCCTTTTGAATTAGGTCGCGGTATCTCTTTAGGCGCTGCCTATGCAGTGGGGCCAACACCGCTGGGTTTTTATGCTGATGGTGTTATTGATCAGTTTGCCTTTGGGATCAAAATATCAGGCGAATTAGTTAAAGATCATTTGAATTACGATGTTTATGGTAGCATTTTGCAGGCGCGTAGCACGAGCCTTGAGCGTACGGGGCAAAAGATCTTGGGCCAACAAGTTGGGCGCCTTAATAATCCTATGCGCGGCTTTGGCAAAGATAATTATTTGGTTGCCGCACGAGTGCTCTGGTCGGTCTTTAATAACGAACATGGTACTCTTTCTTTTGAGCCCTATGTGCTCTTTAATAATGATCCTGAGCAAAAAATAGAATTTCCTGCTGACGCGAGTAGCAAGTTAGGCACCTGGGGATTAGCAGGTGAATATGAAGGCTGCCGTGGAGGCTGTGGTTTTGATATGGCCTTTAATATGGGTCGCCAGCAAGTGAAGGCATGGGATCGCAACCGCGTGCAATTTTTAAACAATGCCGGTTATGTTACTGAAATTAATAGTGACGTGCTTGTAGGAAGTTCCAGTGGATCACAAGCATTGTTTGTGCCGGGCAGTTCTGATCAACAGCTCATCTTCAATGCTGAATTAGATGGATTGCAAAGTGCGGCATTTAATGGTGAATTGATTATCAATAGCACCAATCTTTATAACAGTAGCACTCGCTATCGTAATGCCTATGATAATGAGTATCGCGGTATGATGTTTGTTGCTGATGGCAACTACTTTTTATACAAAAAAGAGTTTCAGGTTGCTACTACCCTTGGCTACGCCTCAGGCGGATTGGATCCTCATTCTACTACTATGGATTCTCTCTATGATGGTTTTATTGGGTTACAAGAAGTGTATATGGGTAAACGAGTTAAGAGTGTGTTTCTCTTGGGCACCGTGGGCAAGGTAAAGCGTCCTGGTTCTGAACCAATTGAAGATAATTCACCGCGTGATTTTTCTATCAGTACCTCCGGGTTCACTAACTTGCTCTTTTGGGGCGGCGGTTTTACCTGGAAACCTAATACCACGTGCCGAATTTTTAGCATAAACCCGAATGTTTTTGTGTATTGGGAACCATTTGCTGGCAATACTTATAGCATTGTTCAGATGGCTGATACTAATTTTCCCGCGCGTAACTTTTTAGGTACTGAGATTAACACCTTTATCAGTGCACAGCTTTTTGACAATCTTAAACTCTGGGGCATTGGCTCAGCCTTTTTCCCTGATGGGCATTTTACCGATATTAGAGGTAAGCCACTTAATAAAGATCAGTTGAATGCTTTAAAGAAGTTAACAGTGACTGGCTTTGATGATGATAAAGTTCCTAACATTGGCAATAATGCTGGCTTTACCGTAAACATTGGTATTGATTATACTTTTTAATTGATAAGAATTAGACAATAAAAAAAGACGCACTTTAACATGCGTCTTTTTTTATATTTAAAATGTCGTGATTAGGGATTACGACAACTCTGGATATTGATTCATAACATCCGGATTATGGGTGCTTAATCCTGAGAAGAAGCTGCTTAAGAAGCTTTGAACGCGAGCTATAAAGCTAGGTGCAGGAACGTCGCTATTGAAGGGCAATTCAGCAAAAAGGTTTTGTGCCGCTTGTGCAGATTCTGCAGCTGACACATAAGAACCTTCAGCGAAAGGCAATTCAGCTAAAAGATTTGATGCAGCTGGTGCAACTGATGCAACTGGTGCTGCAGCGTTTATTGAAGCAGCATAATAGAGAGCTTGGTTTGCTGCTACTCTATTTACAACTGGCGCCGCATAAGATTCGGTGCATGATGCAAAAGGCAATTCAGTGAAAAGATTTGCAGTAGCTTCTGCAGCTGGCGTATAAGGGCCTTCTGCGAAAGGTAATTCATTCCAAAGGTTAGGTTTTGACGCAAACGCTTTGTAACCAATTACTGAACCAAGAGCTATTGCAACAGCAGCTGTTGCGATACCAAAAGCTACTTTGTGTTCTTTAACGAACTTAACAGTAGATTTGGTTGCTTTTTTTGGTGAAAAAGCAGAAGCAGGAGCTGATACCATACCAGCGACTGCGGTAACGAGAATAAGTGACTTGAAAAGATTCATAGAATCCTCCATTTGGGTTAGTTAATAATGTTACTACTATTATAATTTTAGCTTATATATTTCAGTTAGTCAATTCTATTATGTGAAGAATTAAGCATTTCTTTAACATCTTGAATTGCCGATTGGGCGCTCTTAACGCTTACATAAGTAGCCGAGGTAATAAGGGATCCCCATACTATAGCAAACATGATTTCTAGAAGAAGAGCGTCGCCCTTCGAGCTTGTTATTTTTGCGGCAATCCTTGGTGTAGCGACATATGCTGTGAATAACGCTGAAGCCAGGGTAGTAGCAGCAACGCCTGCTTTTAGGGTAATCTTGCCAGCTTTGATAGCTTTCTCTTTATTGGTTTGCGTAGCGGCAAAAGCAGGTGCTGACAAAATACCAGCGGCTGCAATGGCAAGAATGAGTGATTTTGTGTAGTTCATAAGGTGTCCTTTATTTATTGAAGTTACGAGTATCATTAATTGCTGATTGTGCGCTCTTGATGCCTACATAAGTAGCAGAGGCTATTGTTGTTCCAAGGGGTAATGCGAATATGGCTATGTCAAAAGTGGAGTTGTCCATCTTTATGCATTCTACGGTAGTGCATACAGTAAGGAACCCTATAAACGCAGCTGAAGCTAAAGAAGCGGTAGCAATTCCTGTCTTTAAGGCAATTTTACCGACTTTGATAGCTTTCTCTTTATCATTTTGAGTAGCAGCCAAAGCAGGTGCTGACATAATACCGGTGAATGCAATGGCAAGAATGAGTGATTTTGTGTAGTTCATAAGATGTCCTTATTTGTTGAAGTTACGAATATCATTAATTGCTGATTGTGCGCTCTTGACTCCTACATAAGCAGCAGAGGCCACTGCTGTTCCATAGACAACTGCGGCAAGGGTTATTGCTACAAGAGACTTGTTGTGTTGTATGTCTTCTATACAGCCTTTTATAGCGGCGTTGCCTAGCAAGAGGGCTGAGGCTAGGGAAGCGACAGCAACAACTGTTTTTATGGCAACTTTGCCAGTGGTGATAGCTTTCCCTTTATTGCTTCGCGTAGCGGCAAAAGCAGGTGCTGATAAAATACCAGCGGCTGCAATTGCAAGAATAAGTGATTTTGTATAGTTCATGTAATCTTCCCTGCTAGTTAGCTTATTTCGTTATCATCGGTGTCTAAAAAAAGGTGATTGTAGCGACTACCAACATCGCGGTTGTTTGGATTGAATTTTTTATAGCCATAAATAATAGTTGCGGCGACGGCGATAATAGTAACTGTAGTGCCAATTATTGGTGGGTATTGGTTGATTAACTCGGTTCTGGTGTTAGATTGCATATCTTCGAATGACATTGCAGATACTGTAGGTAAAATTCCGGTAATTGCTATAACAAGAATAAGTGATTTTGAATAATTCATAGAATCCTTTATTTGGCTTATTTACCTATTCATCTTACCAAAATAGTGCAGATTGTAAACTTATTTTGCTTATTGCTTATTTTTCCATAAAGTCATGGCGTTGCTTCTGGGAGTAATCAAAAAAAGAGCGCATTTAAGGTGTCTTCTTTTTGTGGTACAATAACCCTTATCTATTATCTTTCCATAAAAGGGTTATGCATGCAGATAAAACGTACGGTCAATTGTGGGCAAGTGACCTCATCCCATCTTCAAAAATCAGTTAATGTGTGTGGGTGGGTTGCTACGCGCCGGGATCATGGCGGCCTTATTTTTATCGATTTGCGTGATCGTACGGGCATTATTCAGTTGGTCTTTAACCCTGCTTTTTCTACCCAGGCCCATGAGCAAGCTCATCATTTGCGTGCCGAATATGTTATTGGGGTCACCGGTACTGTTGTTGAACGAAGTCCTGAAACAGTCAATAAAGATATTACCACGGGTGCTCTTGAATTGCAGGTTTCTCAGTTAGAAGTATTTAGTAAAGCAAAAACGTTGCCGTTTGCTATCGAAGAGAATACTCCTATCGATGAAGAGTTACGCTTAAAGTATCGTTATCTCGATTTGCGCCGACCTTCTATGCATCATAAGTTAGCGTTGCGTCACAAAGCTATGATGAGTGCTCGTAATCTGCTCAATGAACTGGGTTTTTATGAAATAGAAACTCCTATTTTGACTAAAAATACTCCTGAAGGGGCTCGGGAATTTTTAGTGCCATCACGAGTGCATCCCGGTTCAGTCTATGCTTTAGATCAATCGCCTCAGGTGTATAAACAATTGCTTATGGCTAGTGGTATGGAGCGTTACTTTCAAATTGCCCATTGCTTTAGAGATGAAGATTCTCGTGCTGATCGTCAGCTTGAATTTACTCAATTAGACCTTGAAATGTCATTCATTGAAGAACAAGACATTCAGGATGTGACTGAAAAGATTTTAAAAAAATTATGGCATGATGTTTTGAATACTGATATCAAAACTCCTTTTGAGCGCATGACCTATGATGATGCAATGGCCTCTTATGGTTCAGATAAGCCCGATTTACGATTTGGTTTAAAGATTCAGGATATTGGTTCATTGTTTGCTACTACTGAACTTAAATTTTTACGCGCAGTACTTGATAAAGGGGGTAAGATTGGGGCATTGCATGTTAGCAATCGAGCATTCACCCGTTCTGAATTAGATGGCATGGTTGAGCGGGCACAGCAATTAGGAGCCAAGGGATTATTATGGATTCGTTTTGATAATGAAACGCCTGATTCGCCTGTAGCCAAATTCCTGCCAGCCGACTTTTATCAGCAAGCAAAAAAATTTTTTAATGATCTTTCACCAGCAAGCACCTTATTTATTATTGCAGGACCTTATGAAGAGGCCTGGACTTTATTGGGCCGTGTGCGGTTAGAATTAGGCGCTTTGCTTAATCTTATTGATCATAATCAGTTTCATTTTTCATGGATAACCGATTTTCCTTTGTTTGAGCGTGATGCGCAAAATAAAGGGTGGGTTTCAAAGCATAATCCATTTACCAGTCCTCAACTGGGTTGGGAATCGTTGCCTCTCGAAAAGATTAAAGCCCGGGCCTATGACGTAGTGCTCAATGGTGTTGAATTGGGTGGTGGTTCTATTCGTATTCATAATAGCGCATTGCAAGATAAGGTATTTGAGATTCTGGGCTTAAGTCGAGAACAAATGCAGGATAAATTTGGTTTTTTACTCGAAGCACAAGAGCTTGGATTTCCTCCTCATGGCGGCATTGGCATTGGTTTTGACCGATTGCTCATGTTAATGACCAAAACTCCTTCGATACGAGAAGTTATTGCATTTCCCAAAACAGCACGTGGCCATGATCCTTTAATGGATGCGCCAACAAAGGTCGATGATGCTAAACTTAAAGAATATGGATTGCGTCTCTTGCCATCAAAAAAAGAGTGACCTAAACACATAAACCTTTCTCTTATCTCTAAAACATGTCATCCTCGCGAGTAAGCATAGTATAGTGATCCTGATAGGGTTACACCGCGAAAGGTGAGTATATGAAGATTTCAAAAATTATTGGTCGCGAGATTTATGATTCTCGAGGTATGCCAACCATTGAATGTGAAATAGTATTGAATGATGGTTCCTATGTTACTGCATCGGTTCCATCAGGCTTAAGCCGTGGTTCTCACGAAGCCGTAGAATTGCGCGATGGCGGTTCTCGGTTAATGGGCCAAGGAGTGCAAAAGGCTATTGAAAATATCGAATCGGTAATCGCACCTAATTTTATAGGCCAAGTTCCTGATTTGGTTGCCATGGATTTGGCGATGATAGAACTTGATGGCACACCCGATCGTTCTAAGT